>OBLI01000604.1_pt1 | contig 37983 bp, 32 predicted proteins | sample 1519701 | NCBI WGS metagenome assembly OBLI01 (sample SAMEA3663005, study PRJEB22513) | pig gut metagenome | biome: pig gut; feature: pig-associated habitat; material: faeces | place: France | collected 2012
GTTTTCGTAAGCAGTGGATTTCACTCGCAGCTAAAAACGCAAATAAAAGTTTGCTTTACATATTTTGTGCATTTTGTTATTTTGCTTTTTACAAAGCATCTTTCGACATCAGAATCAAAACAGAAAAGATTAGGTGATACGAAGCATATGTGTTAGAATAGGAAAAGTAAGTGAAAATGAACAAAGTGAGGTTATGAAATGGAAGAAATGAATGAATATGTCACCTTTCAGGTAACCACCAGTGAGGGTGAGGAAGTAGAACTGGCAGTTGTCGATGAGTTTACCTTTGAAAATAAGAACTACGTTGCGGCTGCAAGAATAACAGGTGATACGATCGATGAAGAAGGCATCTTCATCTATAAGGTGAAGCTTGGCGAAGAAGACTTTACCGTAGAAAAGATCAGAAACCACGTGGAATACGAAAAAATTGCACGCGCCTATATGGAATTAGGTGAATAACGTGAAATGATACGAAATGAGGATAAAATAAGATGAAAAAATCAGAGATAAAGAAGCTGTCAGTTACAGCAATTTTTGCAGCAATAGCAGTTGTGGGAAGTCTGTTTTCCTTCCCGGTATTTGGATCAAAATGTGCACCGATCCAGCATATGGTGAATATCTTATGTGCAGTGACCGTAGGTCCGTGGTGGGCAGTTGCCCAGGCATTTGTGGCATCACTGATCCGTAATCTGACCGGGCTTGGAAGCCCTTTGGCTTTTCCGGGAAGTATGTGTGGCGCACTGTTAGCCGGACTTTTATACAAATATGGGAAAAAACTGCCGTTTGCGTATGTCGGAGAAGTAACAGGAACAGGAATTCTTGGTGGAATGTTGGCTTATCCGGTCGCAGCCTTTGTTCTGGGAAACCAGACAGCGGCGTTATTTACATTTGTCGTTCCGTTTCTGATTAGTACAATGGGGGGAACGATCGTGGCGATCCTGATCACCTGGCCGTTAAAACAGTCCGGAATGCTTGCGAAGATGAAGGAAAGTCTGGAAAACTAGGAATTAAGTGGGAAAGGTAAGATTCGTTTTATGGAAATTACAGCAGATTACATAGCAGGGATTTATGACAGAATACAGAAAAAGCGTCCGGTCATCCATTGCATTACAAATATCGTGACCGTCAATGACTGTGCAAATATTCTGCTGGCGGCAGGTGCATCCCCGGTCATGGCGCATCATCCGCTCGAAGTAGAAGAAGTTACAGCGCAAACAACCGCGCTTGTATGTAATATGGGCGCGATTCCTGATTATGAAGCGATGGAAAAGGCAGGAATTGCTGCGGGTAATCTTGACCATGCGATCGTCGTTGATCCGGTTGGTGTCTCCGGCTCTGCTTACCGGCGCAAGATGTGTAAGCGTCTGATTAAAAAAATCCATCCGGTCTGTATCCGGGGCAATTATTCCGAGATCCGGGCATTGATCGAGGATCACAATACCGCAGCCGGTGTGGATTCCGGTGACCGGTCGATGGAAACAGAGTCCATGATACAGTATGCAAGGGCGAAGCAGATGATCGTGATTGCTTCCGGAGAAAAGGATGTAATAACCGATGGAACAACGACCTATATCTGTGAAAACGGAGATGCAAAAATGGCAAGGATCACAGGAAGCGGGTGTATGTCCTCTGCCATGCTGGGAGCCTTTTTGGGTGTGGAATCCTCGGTACACAGTGCCGCAGCATGCTGTGCGCTGATCGGTATTGCAGGAGAATATGCAGCCGGCAAAACGAATCAGTGCGGTGGTGGAACCATGACATTCCACGATTATTTTATCGATGAGATCTCACTGCTGACGCAGGAAGAATTACAAAAGGTCAGGGTAAACGTTTATTCAAAATAATTTTATTCAAATTGATTTGAATAAAATTTTTGAAAACCTGATCATGAGATATAGCGTAGCAAATGAGAAAAGGAGTATACCAAATGACACTCATAGAACAACTGAAACAGACCTCCGCCTGTGCATTTACACATGGCGGAAAATTTCATGCAGATGATGTATTTTCATCTGCGTTATTACTGTATCTGAACCCGGAGATCACGATCCTTCGGGGAAATAAAGTCCCGGAGGATTTTTCCGGGATTGTTTTTGATATCGGAAGAGGAGAATTTGACCACCACCAGAAGGACAGCCGCATCCGGGAAAATGGCATTCCATATGCGGCATTCGGACTTTTATGGGAAGCTTTGGGTGCAGACATATTAGGAGAAGAACTGGCGGCAAAGTTCGATGAAGATTTTGTGCAGCCACTCGACAACAATGACAACACAGGAGAGAAAAACGAGCTGGCTACCCTGATCGGCAACTTTAATCCGTCCTGGGATGCGAAGGGCGGCAGTGACGATGCATTTTTTCAGGCAGTGCGCGTAGCCGGAATGATCTTAGAAAACAAGTTCGAGCGTTACCGTGGCAACGAGCGTGCAGATAAGCACGTGGAAGAGCTGCTGCAAAAGCATGACCCGACCGACAGGGTGCTGATCCTTCCGGAATTCATTCCGTGTCAGAAGGCATTGGTCGAGACAGATATTGCATTTGTGATCTTTCCGTCTAACAGAGGCGGCTATTGTATCCAGCCGCAGAAGCGCGAGTATTCCATGAATTACAAGTGCGCCTTCCCAGAAGAATGGCTGGGATCAGAAGGAGAAGAACTGGTACGCAAAACAGGACTTGAGAGTGCGATCTTCTGTCATAAGGGAGGATTTCTTATGACGGTCGGAGAACAGGAGGAAGCGGTCAGGGCGTGTGAGATTGCGTTAGAGCGTTACGAAGAAAATGCGGTGATCGTAAGATATGGATGTGATACTGAAACGGATCATGTATCCGCCGATGCAGTAGATGAAATGTTAAAACAGGTGGCAAAGGTTCGTGGGATCAAGGGCGTGCGAGTTCAGCAGGTAGAAGCATTGACGCTTCTGGAACTGGATATATCGGATGATAATGGTAAGGCAGTCTATGCAGAAGTTGCCATGGAAAAACCAGAATGGAAAGTTTACATCAAGGAGAAGGTAAAGGAGATCACAGGCTATAAGCCGGAAGCAGTCTATGTCGAAGGAGATATTTTTGCCGCTTATCCGATCGTGCGTGCACTTCGCAAGAAGCATATTCCGGTGCTAACCATGATTGAAAAAGATGGAAATCAGATGATCACGAGAATTCCATAAAAAAGAGAAAAAACAAGAAAACACTTGACCTTCCACCTTATGGAAGCTGTATAAAGAGTGTGTCAGACCAAGGAAAGGGCGTTATTTATCATGAAAATCAAGCAGGCGGAAGAACTCGTCGGGATCACAAGCAAGAACATACGCTTTTATGAAGAACAGGGATTATTACATCCGAATCGTTCCGAGAATGGATACCGGAATTATACCAATGAGGATGTGGAGATCTTAAAACGGATCAAATTCCTGCGTAAGTTCGGAACACCATTAGAGGAGATCCACCAGCTTTTTGAAGGAAAGATTTCCATGACAGAATGTCTCAAAAACCGGGAGGACGCATTAGAAAAAGAACAGAAGAACGTAGAGAAAATGCGGATGCTTGCACAGCAGATGCTGTCACAGTGCCGGTCGATTGAAATGATGGACACCGATTTCTGGTTAGACGAAATGGAGAAAATGGAAAAGGAGGGCACGGATTTTGTGGATGTAGGAAAAACAGATATTCACAGAAAAAAGAAGATAGGAGCAATTGCCGGTGCCTGTGTGATGACCCTGTTCATGGTAGCACTGATGATCATGGACATCTGGGGATATGCGGCAAGTTCGGGGATTCCGCTTGGAATTTTCCTGCTTTTGCTTATTACGACACTCATGATCATAGCAGGAACTTTTATTGCAATGGTAAAAAGAATCAAAGAAATCGATAAAGGAGAAGAAGATGAAGCTGCTAAGTATTAGTTATATACCGGGATGCGAGATTGAAGCACTTGGTATGGTAAAGGGAACCGTTGTACAGACAAAAAATATCGGACGTGATTTTATGGCGGGGATGAAGACATTGGTCGGAGGCGAGATCAGCGCATATACCGAGATGTTAAACGAAGCCAGACAGATCGCCGTAAAACGTATGGTAGATGAGGCAAAGGAACTGGATGCGGATGCCGTGATCGATGTAAAATACGGTTCTTCGCAGGTGATGCAGGGAGCTGCCGAGGTCATTGCCTACGGAACGGCAGTTAAGATCATAAAGGAGGAGTAGTCATGGAGATACAGACAGTATCCGGTGTGGCAATGGCAGGTGTGGGATGTTCAATTCTTCTGTCGATCGGAGTGCCGGTTGCACTTTTGATCTTTGCAGGTAAAAAATATCAGGCGAAAGTATCGTCCTTTTTCATTGGAGCAGGAACATTTTTGCTGTTTGCCATGGTGCTTGAACAGATTATGCATCTTCTGGTGATGAAGGTTGGTGGATTAAGCGCAGACAGCAATCCGTGGCTGTATTATGTATACGCAGCGGCTGCGGCAGCAGTCTTTGAAGAGACCGGAAGAATCGTAGCCATGAAGTCCTGGATGAAGAAAAGATTCGATTTTTCCAATGCGCTGATGTATGGCATCGGTCATGGTGGCGTAGAAGCTGTTTTGATCGGCGGACTTGCGGGTATCAGCAACCTGATCTCGATGGTAATGATCAACAGCGGAGCAATCCAGCAGTCCTTAACTGCACTCCCGGATGAATTAAAAAAGCAGACGGTAGAACAGTTATCGACGCTGTGGACGACTTCCGCACCACTTTTCTTTGTAAGCGGAATCGAAAGAGTGAGCGCGATCATTTTACATATCGGATTGTCGCTGCTCATCTACAAGGCGTTACAGTCGAAGAAACGTAAGATTGCAGTCCTTGCCTATGGTATCCATTTCGCAGTCGACTTTGCAGCCGTGGCAGGCGCAGCCTATCTACCAGTATGGGTAATCGAGATCAGCATCTTTGCAATGGCAGCAGGAACGTTATTTGCGGCATGGCGTATGAATGCAGACAATAGAGAAGAAGCCGGAGCAAGAGCAGAGTAAAATTCAATAAAAGAGTAAAAGCGAAATACAAGGGAAGATTTACGGTCTTGTATTTCGCGATAATAGAGTCATCTTAAGGATTTAGGGTGGCTCTTTTTTGCAATATTTTATTGGATATGGTATGGATGAAATTAGGAGGAAACAGATATGAGGAAGAGTAGAGACCGGTATCAGATGGAACGGACAAGGGATATGTTGGAACAATATATCGAGCAACTGGAAAAATCCATCAGTCTGGACAAGGCCGGAGATAAGGACGCATCAGATCGGGTTATACAGGAAGTCCGAATGAGCATTGAAACCAAAATAGCAGAATTAGAAAAAGAAGAAGGAATTCATAACAGGAAGAAAGTGTTTGATCGGAGTGTACTTCCTGCACAAGGGGAACTGCTTGGTGAATCAGATGGAATAAAATTAATCGCATTTGATGAATCTTACCGGGAATTATACTTAAAGACAGAAGAGGAAGAAGCTATTTTAAAGAGTTCATTTCAAAAATCGGAGTTTTGTGATCTGATGTGGAAGGAATGCATGAAGGATACGGCACTTTGCTATGCGGTAATCGATGCTTATGATCATGCATATTGTGGATATGTTGCAATCAAGGATACCAGCCAGCAGGTATGGGAACTGGCGCTGATGCTGTTACGGGAATATCGGTACAAGGGAATTGCAAAAAAAGCACTTACGATTTTATTTCGTGAATTACAGAGTAGAACGGGCAGATGTGTATTCCGGGCGCGTGTTGATATAGATAATTATGCATCACAGGCACTGATGGATAAAATAGGTGCAAGAACGAATGGAGTCAGTGAATTTATGCTTCATGGAGAAGATTTAGAGAACTTTAAAAAGGAGAATCTGTCTATGATCGATGATCAACTAATAAAGGTGGCGGATAAGTTTGGTGTGGATGCAGAGGATTTACTGGGACAGGTACTGGAGTATCTGATTGAACGATAGGATGCGATGGAATGTTATAAGGTCTTACAGTATGTAAAAGATGGACTTTGGCTCATGGGAAAAATGTAGTATACTTAATACATTCAGACAAACGAAGGAGAAAACGTATGAAACACACAAAGAAAAAAATAATAGCAACACTTTTGATTACAGTATTATCCCTAAGCTGCCTGTCCGGCTGTGCCGTTTTTAAGAGCAAGATCAATGATCTGAATGGTTCAATCACGGGTAATACCTATGCGGCATCTTTTTATACGAATACCGGAGAGAAGTTTATGAGCATGAGCGGTAAGAAGATTGATTTAAAGTCTAATATCGTAGAAGAACAGACCTATTCCGACGGAAGCTGGGGTTACACAGAGACTTTATCGAGCGTTGTGACCGTATTGATCGATGGCAAGGAAGTGGAGAGCTGTGGAAGTACGATGATCTTTGCGGAAAAGGGCTTAGAACCGGAGGTGGATTTCAAGAATCCGGATACGATCGACAGCACGACAGACGGAAGCCTTGGAGATAACGTGATCATTTCCAATGTTGTGAATAAGTACAAAAATTATTTTGGAAAGTCCAGAGTCGTTGTGATCCAGTCGCAGCTTGGCGATCCGATCTGCGCATATTCCGGCGATAAAGTATACTGGGAGGTGTGCGATGATCTTCCAAAGACTACCAAGCTGATGATCGATGGAAAAGCATTATATATTCATCGCGCAAACTTCCAGATCATCGATAAGGATCTGCTGGATTAGGAAATGATATATATCGATAGAAAAGGGGGAAAAATGTTGCGCTACAGACCAGAATATGACCTTAAGGTTATTGGAAAAAATTTAAGAAGATTGCGGGAAGCAAAATCACTTTCTGTGGAGGAAGTCAGAGAATACCTCCGGCTGGGATCGGTACAGGCTATTTACAAATACGAAAATGGAAGAAGTTATCCGCAGACAGATACGATGTTTGCACTGATGGAACTGTATGAAGCAGATCTCTATGATATTATTGGAAGAACGGAAGAGGGCGAAAAGCCCTCTTCTGTTGCGTTTTGGGTATTCTATCGCACGATTGAACTATGCGTTTCATGACAATGGCTGTATCAGGTATTATGATAGATAGGTAATATAAACTTATAGTTGCAAGTAATGTTTACAAGCTAAGAGAAGGGAAGTGCGATTCATATGGCAGTACTATTAAGCAAGGATAAAAAGGAACTGGTAGTTACCTGTGACTGTGGATGTATGGAATCTTTTTATATGAAAGTATATGAGGATCGTGAAACGGATCCGGGATATTACAGTTACCTTTGTTTTATGAAGTCTGATGATGAAAGTGAATCCTATGGAGGATGGCAAGTATTTAAAAGGAAAATTAAGAAAATATGGTGTATACTAAGAGGAAAGGATTATTTTTATTCAGATACGATCATGTCTGAAGCAGACTTTGAAGAATTTAAAAAGTATATCAACCAGTTTTAGCTGATAGCAAAGGAGTAGCATCGGAAATGAAAGCAAACCATCTGATCTTAGATTTTTCCCATGTATATGAAGATGAGAACATTCCGGAGAATCCGAACCTTCACTGGCTGGACTGTTCAGATGTTCAGGAATGTGATCTGTATTGTTCTGTGCAGGCAGAAGAGGAGATCCGGGAGCGGATTGCACCATATGGGTTACGAGGGATTCATTTTTTAGATTCCGGGAACTATCATTATGTTACGGGGATCCTTACCGGGCAGATCCGGCAGGCGTTTTCGCTGGTCGTGTTTGATCATCATACCGATATGCAAAAGCCGATGATCGATGGTATGACAAGCTGTGGAGACTGGGCAGGAAAAACACTCCTGATGAATCCATGGTTACAGCAGCTGATCCTGATCGGACCACCGGAGAGCGATATAGCACAGATTTATCTGGGAAAAGAAAGCGTGCAGGAGGAACAGAAGCTTCGGAAAAAGCTGCTTACGTTCTCAGCAGAAGAACTGCGGACAGGAGATGACAGGGATAAGATCCGAAGGATAAAAAGAGAACTGCCGGTTTATATATCCATAGACAAGGATGTGCTGGATGAAAAATATTCAGAGACGAACTGGAGTCAGGGCAGGATGTCACTTCCCATGTTAGAGTGGCTTTTGTCACATTTTTTAGAGCATAAGGAAATCCTCGGGATAGATATCTGTGGAGAATGCCAGCAGGGAATCCCGCTGCCGGAGTATTTCGAGGCAGAAGAGATCAATGGAGAGACGAATGAAAAATTATTTGATTATCTGTCCGGTTATCTTGGATAGATATGGATCTTATACATGGATGGTGTATTTGTGATCCGGCAGATAGAGTGATATTTTGCAGCAGCAGGATGTACAGAACAAAAGATACAGAGAAAAGGAACTCAGGTTATGGTAAAGAAGATAGTAAAAGGAACCCATATTTTTGCAGCAAAGGCACAGCCGGCAACAGCGGCAGATAAGCAGACAGTCACGGATCTGCTCGACACGTTACGCGCGAATCTCGATTACTGTGTCGGAATGGCGGCGAATATGATCGGGATCAATAAGGCGGTCATCGTAGTCGCGGCAGGGCCATTCCAGTTTGCAATGGTCAATCCGGTGATCACGAAGAAGTCAGGAGAGTATCAGACCGAGGAAGGATGTCTTTCGCTGGATGGTGTCAGATCCTGCATCCGGTATCAGGAGATCGAGGTAGACTATCTGGATCAGAACTTTCAGGCACAGCATGGAAAATATTCGGGATGGACGGCACAGATCATCCAGCATGAGATTGACCACTGTAATGGAATAATAATTTGAAATATATAGCAGAAGTCGTACGGAAATGTGTTAAGGAGATGTTAAAAGCATATATTTAGATATGCAAAAAGGGAGCAGAAAATGAGATCAGGGAAAAAAGACAGCAGGATTCATAATGCAGTCATGCCCCATGGAATAACGCGGGAAGCAGAAGAACAGCAGCTTGCAGAAGTGATCCGGATCGCGGAGAACAATCTTAGGCGGATGAGCGATCGGGTCACATCACTGACCGGGGAACTGCATGAAATGTTAGAAACATACGGTGCGAAGGATAAGGAGACACTGGCACTCTGGCACAACACGCAGTCGCAGTTAGATGAGAGCAGAAGGGATCTGATCCGTTGTGAGAAAGCAAGAAAGAAGCCGTACTTTGGACGGATTGATTTTCAGGATCCGCAGATGGAAGCAGAGGAATCCTATTATATCGGACGTGTCGGGATTGCAAAAACGTCATCGGAACCAGTCGTGATCGACTGGCGTGCACCGGTGGCGTCTGTTTATTATGAGAATTCCATTGGTCACTGCCGGTATGAAGTCAAGGGCGAGGGCACATACGAGATTGATCTAAAGCGTAAGCGTACTTATGAGATCGCGGATGACCGGCTGATCGATTTTTATGATTCGGATGTGGTGGCAAATGATGATCTGCTGACGAAATACCTTGGCAAAAATAAAAAAGCAGTGCTGGGGGAGATCATTGCGACGATCCAGAAGGAGCAGAATGCGATCATAAGACAGTCGCCAAAGACGAATATCATTGTACAGGGAGTTGCCGGCTCCGGGAAAACGACAGTCGCGATGCATCGTATCTCCTATATTCTGTATAATTACGAACAGTTCCGGCCGGAAGACTTTTATATAATAGGAAGTAACCGGATCCTGCTGGATTATATCACAAGTGTTCTGCCGGATCTGGATGTATATGGGATCCGCCAGATGACGATGGAAGAACTTTTTGTGCGTCTGTTATATGAGGACTGGAATCCCCTCGTACATAAGATAAAATCACTCGACCGTAAGGATGCGCGTGCCTGTATCAAGGGAAGTTATGCATGGTTCCACGATCTGGAAGATTTTTGCATGCGCTATGAGAATAATACGATCCCAAGGCATGACATCCGTCTCGGAAAGACCGGTGCGCTGCTGATGGAAGCGGAACGGATCACGACATATCTGAGGAATAATCCGATGCTTTCCATGCAGGGCAAGATCAACCTGTTAAATGAATTCCTGTTATCGCGGCTAGAAAATGAACTGTCCGGTAAACAGGTGTCCTATACCAAGGCAGAGCGGAAATCCTTGCAGCGGGAGTACAAGACATATTTCGGAAAAGAAGAATGGAAGGGTTCGATCTTTACATTATATGAAGAATTTTTACAAATGCAGAGGGAAAAGGGGAAGATCGTACCGTACACACCGGATACATTTGATGTCTATGATCTGGCGGCACTTGCTTATCTGTACAAGCGGATCAAGGAGACCGATGGCATCCGGGAGGCAAGCCATGTCATTGTCGATGAAGCGCAGGATTTTGGCATGATGGCATATGGTGCCTTAAGATTCTGCCTGCGGAACTGCACATACACCATTATGGGAGATGTGTCCCAGAATATCTATTTTAACTATGGGTTAAATGACTGGGAGGATCTGAAAAAACTGATCTTAACCGGGCCGTTTGACAGCTTCGGGATCCTGAAAAAAAGTTACCGGAATACGGTAGAGATCTCAAATTTTGCAACGGAGATCCTGTGTCACGGCAACTTCCGGGTCTATCCGGTCGAGCCGATCATCCGGCATGGAACCGAAGTTCGTATAACTGCCTGTGTGGATGATATCGAAGTGTTGGCTCAGACAGCAGAACAGATCAGAAGCTGGCAGCAGGCAGGGTATGATACGATCGCGGTGATTTGCCGGGATGAATCAGAAGCTTCGCGGGTCAGCAGTCAGCTGGCGGCGCAGATTGTACTTGCAGACAGCGATCCGACGACTGCTGAATTCGGAAATGGTGTTATGGTTCTGCCGGTGGAATATACAAAAGGACTGGAATTTGATGCGGTATTGCTGTATAATCCATCCGGAGAAAAGTATCCGGCAACCGATGCATATGTAAAGCTGCTCTATGTTGCAGCAACCCGTGCACTGCATGAACTTGCGGTACTTCATACCGGGGATTTGACGAAGCTGATCGCAGATCCGGTAGCGGAAGGAAAGCAGATGCAGGCATTTTCGCAGCAGGGTTTTTCACGCACGAAGCGTGTAGAAACAAAACAACCGCGAAAACAGACGGAGGAAGAGGTATCCAGCAGGATAAAACAGCAGGAGTATATCGGTCCGAAGCGGATCATAGTTCCAAAGCCGGAGCAGACAGAAAATGTGGTAGTTACAAGGCTTACACAGCAGCCGAATGTAGGAAAACAGCCGCATACGGCAGGCGGGGGTGCTCAGAAAATAAAAAAAACTATGGCTTCAGACCTATATCGTAAGCCTTATGCACAGTCTGAAAAAGTCCCGGGAAAGGTAACCGCTGCATCGGATAAGCCAGTGAATCCATCCCCATATGCCTTTGCGGCAGTACCGGATATGAGCAGCTTGCGACCGGTAAAGCGCAGTCAGATAGACAGTACGGTAAAGTCCATCAAAAAGACGAAGAAGTATATAGAACTGACCAGCGGGTATGGCACGTTACGGATTACGCCCATTGCAGACGGAATCCTACGGATACAGTTTAAAACAGGGCAGACCGACCGGTTTGCTTCTGGCTACTGGGACAGTACACCGGATGTTGGAATGGTATTTCAGGCGAGAGAAAGCAGGTCTATGGTTCTGATAGATGCCGGACCGGTACAGATCCGGATGGAAAAGAAAACCGGCGCCTTACAGTTTTATAATAGAAAGGGAAGCCTGTTATTAGAAGAGAATCCGGCTTTGCCGCGGCAGTTAGAACCGGCAGACAATACCATGCGGGTGTGGAACTATTTTTGCTGGAAAAAAGAGGACAGGCTGGCTGCCAAGGGAATTTTAGATGACAGTTTCGAACGCATGAACCAGAAGGCGCGTTATATTTCATTTGGCAAAAAGCCGCTTCGTATGCCGCTTTTAGTATCTGATGCAGGGTACGGCATTGGTGTGGCAGCAGAAAATACGGTATTATGCTGTAACATTCCGGTGTATGGACAATATTATTATACTGAGGGAATGAAACAGTCAGATTATTATTTTATCTATGGCGGCAGCCGTGAGCAGGTGATAAAGCTCTATAAGAAGCTGACTTATAAGCCATAGCAGGTGTTTTCTGCGTATCCTTTTTGTTTTTTAATTCGTACAATAAAAAAATACGTTATAAAACATATAAAACCTATTGACACACTAGGTTATTGGGGATATAATTCAAAACAAAAATGAGGATATGAAAAGGAGACAAAAACATGAAGAACCTGAAAAAATTTTTAGCACTTTCATTAGCAGTAGTTTTAGCCGCAGGTGTTACCGCATGCGGAAGCAGTTCTGACAACGGATCACAGAAGTCCGGTAAGGAAGTATACCGTACCTTAGACGAGATCAAGGAAGACGGAACAATCAATATCGGTGTATTTTCCGACAAGAATCCATTTGGATATGTAGATGAGAACGGAGATTATCAGGGATATGATGTTTATTTTGCAGAGAGACTTGCAAAAGACATGGGAGTTAAGGTAAACTATGTATCGACTGAAGCCGCAAACCGTATCGAATATTTACAGACCGGAAAGGTTGATGTCATTTTAGCTAACTTTACCGTAACCGAAGAACGTGCAGAGGAAGTTGACTTTGCAGATCCATACATGAACGTATCACTTGGTGTTGTATCTAAGGAAGATAATGAGATCACAACTCTGGATGACTGGAACAAAGATGATTCCGTTATCGTAATTTCCGGAACAACAGCAGAGACTTATCTGACAAAGAATTATCCGGATATTCCACTTCAGAAGTTCGATTCCTACGCAACAGCAAAGGAAGCGTTCGAGAATGGAACATCTGTAGCATGGGCAAATGATAACACAGAAGTTTTAGCATTCGCACTTCAGAATGCAGATAAGGGATATGTAGTAGGAATTCCGGAGCTTGGAAGCTCAGACAGCATCGCACCGGCAGTTACAAAGGGAAATGATACCTTACGCGACTGGATCAATGAAGAGATCAAGACACTTGGTGAAGAGCAGTTCTTCCATGCAGATTATGAGGCAACACTTGCAGACACATATGGCTTAGATTACGAAGACAGCCTTGTAGTTGAAGGTGGCAAAAAATCAGAATAAATTTGGCTGCCAAAAGAAATTTATAAATCAGAAACTATCTTTTGATATACAAAGCAAATATTCTGTCTAAGATACGGGGATCTGTAAAGTTATAATAAATTTAGAAAAAAGAAAGGAGGAAGCAATTTCATGAATTGGGACTTTATCGCAGAGTACCTGCCAATGTATGAGCGGGCTGCAATACTTACCGTGAAGCTTGGAGTTATTGGAATTGTTTTCGCTATCCTTGTTGGACTCATCTGTGCGATGATCCAATATCATAAGATTCCTGTGGCGAGACAGATTGTAGCAGTTTATATTGAATTAAGCAGAAACACACCACTTCTGGTACAGTTATTTTTCATTTACTACGGCTTACCGAAGCTTGGAGCAAACTTATCACCGGAGGTGTGTGGTATCATAGGACTGGCATTTTTAGGAGGCAGCTATATGGCTGAAAGCTTCCGGAGCGGTCTTGAAACAATTGCACCAATCCAGAGAGAAAGTGCTCTTAGTCTTGGAATGACAAACCGCCAGGCGATGCAGTATATTATACTGCCGCAGGCGGTTTCTACGAGTGTTCCGGCATTTGTTGCAAACGTCATCTTTTTACTGAAGGAAACGAGCGTATTCAGTGCCATCAGTCTGATGGATTTAATGTTTACGGCAAAGGATCTGATTGGTCTTTATTATAAGACGGTCGAGAGTCTGTTTCTTTTAGTTGTATTTTATCTGATCATACTGCTTCCGGTATCCATCCTTGGCAGTCTGCTCGAAAGGAGGATGCGTCATGCTGGATTTGGGTCTTGATGTTTTATTCAAGGGAAGTAATATGTTAAGACTGTTGCAGGGCCTTTGGGTGGCAATGCAGATCAGTCTGGTTTCCATCGCAATCAGTATGCCGCTTGGCGTGCTCTGTGGTGGACTTATGACCATGAAAAATAAGTTGGTACGCTTTATTTTCCGTGTTTATCTGGAAATTATAAGAATTATGCCGCAGCTGGTACTGCTCTTTATCGTTTATTTTGGCAGCACCCGTGTATTTGGCTGGAATCTGAGTGGCGAAACGGCATCCGTGATCGTGTTTGTCCTGTGGGGAACTGCGGAGATGGGCGATCTGGTCCGTGGCGCATTGATCAGTATACCAAAGCATCAGTATGAAAGCAGTGAGGCTTTAGGCTTAAGCAAGCTTCAGACCTACCGCTATATCATTATTCCACAGACCGTCCGCAGACTGATCCCGCTTGCGATCAATCTGATCACACGAATGATCAAGACGACCAGTCTGGTTCTTATGATCGGAGTTGTGGAGATGTTAAAGGTTGCACAGCAGATCATTGAGACAAACCGTATGACAAGTCCGAATGCAGCATTTGGTGTATTCCTTGTTGTATTCATATTATATTTCCTGGCATGCTGGCCGATCAGTATGCTCGCGAAGTATCTGGAAAAAAGATGGAGGTAACCGGCGTGGCAGAGACACTTTTAACTGTAGAAAATCTAACCAAAAAATTTGAAGGCAATACAATTTTAGACGGATTGAACCTTACCATTCAAAAGGGTGAGGTTGTAGTTATCGTTGGACCAAGTGGATGTGGTAAAAGTACATTTTTACGTTGTATCAATGCATTAGAGCCAATTCAGGAAGGAACGATTTCCTTACAGGGGACACCGATTGTATATGGCAGTAAGAATCTGGCAGAAGTCCGTCAGAAGATCGGAATGGTATTCCAGAGCTATGAGCTTTTTCCGCATCTGACCGTACTGGATAATATCATGCTCGCACCGATGAAGGTACAGAAGCGGAATAAGGACGAAGTAAAAGAAGAAGCCTTACAGTTATTAGACCGTGTTGGCTTAAAGGATAAGGCAGACAGCTTTCCAAGACAGCTTTCCGGTGGACAGAAGCAGCGTGTTGCGATCGTACGGGCACTCTGCATGCATCCGGAGATCTTATTGTTCGACGAGGTAACAGCAGCACTTGATCCGGAAATGGTACGTGAGGTTCTGGATGTTATGTTAGATCTTGCAAAACAGGGACGTACCATGATCATCGTGACACATGAGATGCAGTTCGCAAAGGCGGTCGCAGACCGTGTGATCTTTTTCGATCAGGGACATATTGTGGAAGAAGCTGCACCGGATGAATTCTTCGAGCATCCGAAGACCGAACGTGCAAAGCAGTTCTTAAATGTATTCTCCTTTGAAAAGGTAGAACATCATAAGTAAGCGGGGAAGATTGACATCTATTCGTTACAGTATGTAACAGGATTAATCATCATCATGGTTCCTGACAGATAACAATACTCTGGAAAATCCCCAGCGGAGCAGACAGCTCACCACACCTAGACACCCGATCGCAAGCAGTGTCTGGCTTAAGGAACCATAGACCCGGAGGGCAGACTGCACACCGGATAATGCCGGGTGAAGCATTGGGATGCGTTCGCAAAAGCGCAGTGCAAGGCAGGAACCGGCATAGATGATCGGGAAGGAGAACATTCCTCTTCCGGTATCATAGGTAAAGATGCGCTTGCCGTCCCGGATCTTTTTAGAAGTAGCGGCACGAAGCAGTGCTGCCAGTTCAAACAGTATCAACAGAATACCAACACAAAGATAGGCCGCGAGGCTGTAGTTGCGTTCGGATAGCATGGAACGAAGCGAGCCGAGTGCGGAATAATTCTTCCAGAAATGGAAGCCAAGCAGTGCCATGGTAAGCAGGATCAGTGCAAGGGTGACCAGCCGGAAGCCGGATCTTGCAACCGTACCGCTTAGTCTGGCAGAGCCTTTGAGCAGAGAGCCTCCGGTGCTTACGGTCTTTTGTGTGAACTTGGCAGAGGATTTGACAAGAGAAGTCAGTCCGCTGCCTTTCTTTTTGCTCTTTTTCGAACCGGATTTCTTGGAATCAGATTTCTTTGAACCGGAATTCTTCGGATTCTGTGTGCTTTGGGCAGATGCGTGTATATCTGCTTTTTTTCCGGTCACATCGGATACGTATCTGAAATTAGATGGAGCATCTGTAGATGTTGCCCGATCTGAATTTGCAGTATCCGAGAAAATTCTATTTGTCATATTGTCTGCTGTGGAAGCATCAGAGGAATGCATATCTGTCATGCCATTCGAATAAGAAGCATCAGGGGAATACCTGTCTGCCATGCTATCCGAATTGAAGGCATCCGAGGAATGTCTATTTGTCATATTGTTCGAAATGGAAGTATTTGAGGAATATCTGTCTGTTATGCTATCAGAATGGGAAGCATCAGAGGAATGCCTATTTGTCATATCATCAGATCGGAAATTATCTGGAAAATTCTGCTTGGTCAAGTTACTCTTTCTGGAAGCATCTGGAATATGTGTATTGTCTGTGGCATGTGCAGACGCGAATCTTCGGATATCTTCAACCGGGATTCTGGTAGTTTCACCGGAAGCAATCTCCATATCCTGCCAGAAAGCATCATCTTTTATCTGCTTTTTCGTATCATCTATATTCATGGAAGTATCCTCCTTATAATTTTCCTCATTGTAGAACCATATGATGGTGGTGGCAAGGGAAGTCACAAAAAATTCAAAAAAATTAAGAAAAAGGTAAAATATTGGTGACAAAAATGAAATGTGCGATTGGATTGTTACAAGTTTTATCCAATATTACATTGTTGTATGATTCGGATTACAGTTTGTTTATTCTGGGCCATGCGTTTTCTATAACATTCTGTAATTTGTATGACTAAGAATGTAATATATTCATTTTAGGTCATATGATTTCCAAAGAGATTTGCTACTATTATGACCCAGATTGTAGTTTCTTCAATTTAAGTCATAAGTTTTCAATCGGGAAGAAATGTTAATATGACCTAGATTACATATCTTTCGATCTAGGTCATAAGCTATCCGGTGGATAGAAGTATCAGTATGACTCAGATGACAAATTTTTTGATTTAGGTCATAAGATGTCGAACAGATGGCATTTGCTGTATGACCTAAATTGCAATTTATTCGATTTAAGTCATAAGATTTAAGGCAAATTAAATTTATCGTATGACGTAGATTGAACTTCTTTCAATTTTAGGTCATAAGATGTCAAATAGATGGAAATTGCCATATGACCCAGATAGCAATTTTATTGAATTAAGTCATAAAATCTCCGGCAGATAGAAGTATCAGTATGACCCAGATGGCGATTTCTTCGATTTGGATCATATCATCCAACGTATGTTCCTACATAATCCCCCATAATTGCCTTCTGTCAGTATACATTTTACGGAAAGATGTTTAGATATAATAATTCACATGAAAAATCAATTAAAACATATTGACATAGTAGGAAAAGTAGGATATGATACAACCATCAACAAACAGAAAGGGGTATGACAAATGAAAACAGTAACCGTTAATCTTTGTATGAATATGTGTATGTGTCGAATGCTATTCTCCCAGGCAATGAAAAGCTTTAGGTGTATGGCTGATTTGTCATGCACCATATAAATAAAAGAAATTGATATTTATTTTGAAGCTGATGTCTGGGAGTAAAATCCGGGGCATTTTTTTGATATTAGGAATCATACACAAGTGATATGCGCCAAAGGGAGCGCAGGAATGGAGATTAAAATGGCAAAAAATATATTATTCAAACATTATGATGCAGAGGACTATATTGAGATTGCAAAGCAGACAGAACGCTGGATTCAGACGACAGAGATCGCAAAGGCAGACGGAATCGTCTGGCAGCAGAGCCCGGATTCCACGGAGGATTTCAGTGACTATCCGATGCTTACCGAAAAGGCACTGTATGGCGGTTCTGCAGGTGTCGGACTCTTTTACTTAAGACTGTATCAGGTGACAGGTGAGGATACATATCTGAAAAAAGCAGAGGCTGCGGCAGATCACATCATTGCAACCGATGAGGGCGTAGAGTTCTATCACAAGGCATTAAACCATGGAGCGGTAGCAGATAAGTTGGTACATGTAAAAAATATGCCGGGATGGATCATCGGATATTACAACGGACCGACCGGAGTCGGATACTTTATCCTGAAGTTATATGAGATCACGAAGCAGGAAAAATATCGTGAGTATGCAGTGAAGGTGGCAGACGATCTTCTGGCAGCCGCTATCGAGACAGAAGAGGGAATACACTGGAGCAATCAGAATGATCTGTGTGGAGATGCCGGATTTATCATTTATCTCACATCGATCTATAAGCTGACCAAAGAGGAAAAGTATATTGCGGCAGCGAAAAAGTTAGGGGATTTCTTATTAACAAAGAGCGCGGATGCACCAAATGGCGGAAAATACTGGAATGTCGTAGATCTTACGATCATTGATTTCCCGGAGGATGTATTCTGGGTGAATCTTGCACACGGAACCTCCGGAGTGGGCTGGACACTTGCCATCCTCTATGAAGCAACAAGAGAAGAAAAATATCTTGAGGCGGCGCGTGCAGCAGCAGATTATATCAAAGGACTTGCAGTCGGTGATGATTATGCGGTACTGATCCCATATCTGGACAGCTTAAAAAATGGTCCATCGACAGAGTTCTATTACTTAAGTACCTGTCATGGTCCGGCAGGAACGGCACTGCTCTTTGAGTTACTGTATGAACTGACAGGTGATCAGGAAGATCTCGAATGGGTGAAAAAATTATCAAGAGGAATCATCGAAGCGGGCGGCCCGGAGAACTTTTCAAGAGGCTACTGGCCAAGTCAGGCACTGTGCTGCGGAACACCTGGTCTGTTAGAGCATTTTATTTCCGTTTATCGTCTGACCGGGGAAGAGGAATTCTTAAACTATGCAAGACGTACCGCAAGATTTATGATCGGACAGTCCCATGTGGATGACGCAGACGATAATATTTACAAGCAGAAGGATTCGAGAAGATGGTTAGGAAACTGGTGGAGAACCATTCCAAGCGATGTCCACAGCTATACCGGACTTTACATCGGAACAGCCGGAAATGCATGGAGCCTGTTATCACTGGCAGCTTTATTACAGGGAACAAAATTGATTGAAACCATTGAGTACAGTTATCAGGAGGTCACAAAATGAGCAGATTATATCATTCCATCACGGAATTAGTTGGAGATACACCGTTAGTACAGCTGCACCGCTACCGTGAGCAGGCAGGCGTAAAAGCAAATATATTAGGAAAGTTCGAATATTTTAATCCATCAGGAAGTGTCAAGGATCGTGCGGCACTCAATATGATCCTCGATGCAGAACGGAGAGGCGTTTTGAAAAAAGGTATGACGATCGTGGACTATACCAGTGGAAATACCGGAATCGGAACCGCATCCTTTGCAAATGCATTGGGATACAAATATGTAGCAGTCATCCAGCCTGGCGTATCGGTAGAGCGCTCACAGATCTTAAAGTCACTTGGAGCCGAACTGCTTCAGGTCACGGATGTACCGGGCTTTGCCGAAATGTTACAGACCGGACTTTCCTTAGAGGGACTCTATGATGTGATGAATTCCTTTGCAGAGTCAAAGGGCTGGTACTATATCAACCAGTGCGGCAATCTGGCAAATCCTTATGCACATATTGCGACAACCGGCCCGGAGATCTGGGAAGCAACCGGTGGAAAAGTGGATTATGTGGTGCAGCTGGTTGGAACCGGTGGAACACTCGCAGGACTTTCTGCATACTTCAGACAGAAGAATCCGGATGTGAAGATCATTGGCGCACAGCCGGCAAAACAGTCCTTAAAGGATCCGAATTTTCCGGAGCGGAATACGATTGACGGTGTACTGAAGTTCGATGGTGTCCCGGATGATAAAGTACCGGTATTTTTTAACCATTTCCATACCTTCTATGACGAATGCTTTGATGTAGTTGCTGAGGATGGGTATGAAGCAGGAAGACAACTGGTGCAGACGGAAGGATTTTTTGTTGGGCAGTCCGCAGGGGCTGCCTTATGGACAGCAACGCAGATTGCAAAAAGACCGGAGGCAGAGGGAAAAAATATTATCGTGATCTTAGCAGACAATGCCTTTAAGTATCTTTCCACCAATATGTACAAATAGAGCGAAGAATCTAAGTCGTTTTTTACCGAAATGAAATAGAAAATCAATATAATCACACGAAGCAGGGGTGTATAATTTCCGAAGAAAAGAAATTATACATCCCTGTTTTTGTATAAGATATAGTTTTTGGGGAAAGCGAGGATACGATGCAGTTATTAAAATATCAAGAAAATGGCATTTATATTGTCTGGGGAATCGATGAGAAAAAGGAGCTTCGGCTGCTTCACTTTTCATCTCTTCCATTTCGTGAGGAGGACATTCAAGTCGAGTCTATGGATTATGGATTCCGATTTGTGGAAATGCAGTTGACCGGATTTGATCGTCCGTATGAGCGGCATGGAAATAAGTATATTGTGACAGCACCTGGATACCGGCTGAAATATGTAAGGCATGAAGAAAAGCGGACAAAGGATGGTTTACAGCTTTTGTTTGTACTTCTGGATGATCAGACCGATGTTTACGTTGACAGTTATGTGCAGTTTTACGAGGGACTTCCGGTTGTGCGGATGTGGCAGGTCGTAAGAAACGAAGGCAGTGCAACGCAGACACTGGAATATATTTCAAGCTTCAATTACGAAGGAATTGAAAAAGAGGGCATGCTGCCGCGTGATCAGAAGATGAAGGTATGGATTCCGCATAACAGTTGGCAGCGGGAGCTTAACTGGAAGTCTTATCAGCTGCCGGAGTTAGGCATGGATCAGATCCAGCCGGATAAGATCCAACGGTCTTCCGGTATGATCCGTGTATCGAATACCGGAAACTGGTCGGCAAAGGAGTACCTTCCAATGGGGTATTTAGAGAATACCTGTGTAGGAAATGGATTATTCTGGCAGATTGAACATAACGGTTCCTGGCACTGGGAGATCGGAGACCAGAACGGACATCTGTATCTTGCGGTAAGCGGACCAAATGAGATCTATTCTCATTGGTTTAAGGAATTAAAACCGGGCGAAAGTTTCCGGAGTGTTCCGGTGGCAGTTGGCGTGACAGGAAGCACGGCCTTGGCATATAGCGGCATCGATCAGGCAATGGACACCCTGACCGCTTACCGCCGCAGGATCAGAAGAGAGAATGAAGATAATAAGAAGCTGCCGGTTATTTTTAATGATTATATGAACTGCTTATGGGGCAAGCCGACCGAGGAAGAGGAATATCCGTTGATCGATGCGGCTGCCAAGGCAGGCTGTGAATATTTTTGTATTGATGCAGGCTGGTACTCAGATGGCGACTGGTGGGACAGCGTCGGAGAGTGGCAGGAGAGCAGAGCGAGATTTCCGCATGGGGTACGGAAGGTGACAGATTATATCAGAAGCAAGGGTATGATTCCGGGCGTGTGGTTAGAGCTTGAAGTTATGGGGATCTACTGTAAGCTGGCAAAAGAATTCCCGGATGATTACTTTTTCCTGCGGCACGGAAAAAGGATCAGTGACAGAAGCCGCTATCAGCTTGATTACCGGAACCCGAAGGTACGGGAATATGCAGATTCCGTGATCGACCGGATTGTCCGGGATTACGGTGTTGGATATATTAAGATGGATTACAATATTGAACCGGGGATCGGAACAGAGCTTGATACAGAGAGCGTTGGACAGGGCATGCTTGAGCATGAGCGGGCATATCTCGACTGGTTAGACGGTGTGTGGAAGCGTTATCCGGATCTGATCATCGAGAACTGTTCGAGTGGCGGATTGCGGATGGATTATGCAATGCTTGCAAGACACAGCATCCAGTCGACCAGCGATCAGGATGATTACCGTCTGTATGCAACGATCGCGGCCAATGCACCAACCGGGGTGACACCGGAGCAGGCAGCAGTATGGGCATATCCGATGAATCATGACGAAGCGGTCGGTGAATCCGAACTGAGGGAAGAAACAGTTTTTAATATGGTAAATGCAATGCTGCTTCGGATTCATCAGAGCGGACATTTGGCAAAGCTGGATGAAATGCGTTTTGGACTGGTGCAGGAAGGAATCTCTGTATACAAACAGATCCGTACGGAACTCAGCAAAGGGCTGCCGTTCTGGCCAATCGGACTTTCCTCGTTTACCGATGAATGGTCTGCACTTGGAATGAAGTGTGGGGATAAGCGCTATCTTGCCGTCTGGAGAAGAAGTGGAGCGCAGAAGATAACGGAACTTCCGATACCAGAACTTGTCGGCAGGGATGTAGAGGTACGGCGGATTTATCCATCCTATGCGGCAGAAGCATTTGCATGGAATAAGAATCAGGGAACACTTACGGTATGCTTCCCACAGGAAAATATGGCACGGCTGTTTGAAATCACGGACTTAGGATGAAAAAGGAAGCACAAAATACAGCACAAAAAAGGAGAATAATATGAATAAAATCACTTTAAATGGAACATGGAATCTGGCAGAGGAAAACGGACAGGAGCTTTGTACCTTACAGGTGCCGGGTACGGTATTATCCGGTCTTTTGGATGCAAAGCTGATCGAAGATCCTTTTTACCGCTTAAACGAAGATCCAACGAGAGCTTTATTCTGGAAGGATTATGTTTTTACGAGAGAATTTGATGTGTCAAAAGAGACACTGGGCGAAGATCAGATCGTACTGGTGTGTGAGGGACTTGATACCCTTGCAACGATCGAGATCAATGGAAAAGAAGCCGCAAAAACGGACAATATGCACCGTACCTGGAGAATTCCGGTGAAGGAATACCTGCATGCCGGAAAAAATACGATCCGTATCGTTTTTGCATCCGTGCTTCGTTATATCGAGGAATATCAGTATACACCGGAAAAAGAGATCCATTATGTACCGTGCGGGGCGATGAAGGGCAACCAGCTGATCCGTAAGGCACATTCAATGTTTGGCTGGGACTGGGGTTCACAGACAATCGATGCCGGAATCTTCCGGGACATCTATCTTGAAAGCTACAGTCATCCGAGACTTTCGGATGTGCGGATCCGCCAGCAGCACGGAGAGGATGTTACCGTATCCGTTGAGGCAGCAGTTACCGGAAATGTATCCGGTCATTACCAGATCCGGTGCAGTATCCGGGAAGCACAGGAGAATGCAGCAGTGATCGACAGCGTAGAAGCAGGGCTTACCCCGTATCAGAAAGCTGCCCCGGATGCAGCAGACGATTACCAGAGCAAACTGGAACTTACCGTAACAGATCCAAAGCTCTGGTGGCCGAACGGATATGGCAGCCAGCCGCTTTATCTGGTTACAACGGAACTATTTGATGAGCAGGGCACAGTGGTAGAGACAGTCACAAAGCGGATCGGTCTTCGGACGCTTACCGTAAGTACGGAAAAAGATGCATGGGGCAATGAGTTTGCTTTCTGTGTAAACGGAGTCAAGATTTTTGCAATGGGCGGCAATTACATCCCGGAGGACTGTCTGTATACCAGAATCCGGAAAAAGGATCAGGAGTTTTTGTTAGATTCCTGTGTGCAGGCACACTTTAACTGTGTACGTGTCTGGGGTGGCGGCTACTATCCGTCGGATGCATTTTATGATATGTGCGATGAAAAGGGACTGATCGTATGGCAGGATCTGATGTATGCATGTAACGTTTATGATGTGACGGATGCATTTGCGGAAAACTGCAGGCAGGAGACAGTCGATAATGTCAGACGGCTTCGTCATCATGCAAGTCTGGGACTCTGGTGTGGCAATAATGAGATAGAATCCGCCTGGTATCACTGGCCGGACTTCCAGACGGAGTCCCCATATCTGCGGGCGGATTACATCAAGCTGTTTGAAGATGTCCTGCCAAAGGCAGTAAGAGCAAATGACGATCAGACATTCTACTGGCATTCCTCCCCATCCTCCGGTGGATGTTTTGACTTCCCGGATGATGATACAAGAGGAGATAAACATTACTGGGATGTATGGCATGGACAGAAGCCGTTTACCGATTACCGGAAGTACTTCTTCCGCTTCTGTTCTGAGTTCGGCTTCCAGTCGTTCCCATGCATGAAGACAGTGGAAAGCTTTACGGAACCGGCAGACCGCAATATTTTTTCCCGTGTCATGGAAAATCACCAGAAGAATGATTCTGCCAACGGAAAAATGTTATATTATCTGTCCGAGAACTTCCGGTACCCGGAGAGCTTCGAAAAGCTGTTATATATCACACAGGTCTTACAGGGAATGGCGATCAAGTATGGTGTGGATCACTGGCGCAGAAACCGTGGACGCTGTATGGGAACGCTCTACTGGCAGGTAAATGATGACTGGCCGGTTGCATCCTGGTCGAGTATCGATTATTATGGCAGATGGAAGGCACTGCACTATATGGCGAAAAAGTTCTATGCGCCACAGGCAGTCAGCATTGTGATGGACGATACACAGGCAGAAGTATGGCTGGAAAATGAGTCCATGGAGGAGAAGGCATACACGGTGACCTTCTATGTAAAAAACACAAAGGGTGCGGTGTTAAAGGAAGTGACCGTATCAGGAAGCGGAAGTGCGCTTGGTGCAACAAAGGTTCTGACCGAAAGTGTCGGGGAATTTTTACCGGAAAAATATCATGTTTTTGTGGAAGCAGTGCTTCGCATGGATGGAGAGATCGTACAAAATGATGTTGAAACACTTGTGCCATACAAGTATCTGGAAATGGAAAAAGCAGATGTAGCGGTAACAGTAGAAGAGTATCCGGAATATTTTGCAATCCGTCTGACCGGTAACGGATTCGTTCCGTTTGTTGCCTTAGACTTTGCAGATGCAGATGTCATTTTTGAAGATAACTTTTTCCATCTTACCGATAACAGCGAAAAAGTGATCCGGCTGTATAAGAAGAACATCCGAAGCGGTGCACTTACCGATGCAGATGCGGTAAAAGAGCAGCTTGTGATTACGACCCTGAATTAAATTTTTACATGGGAGTGTTGTGCTTTCGTATACCTGACACAATCCGGTCGCACAAAAATGTGTGCAGAAATGAGGAAGAATATGAAGGAAAAGTCACCAAAAAGCATGGAATTATATCATATCATGTTAGATCGTGGGTATCCGGAGGAATTCTGTGATATTGTGACGAAGAATCTGAATACGGACTGGACAGCAAACCGTATGATAGGCTATCTGTCCCACTATAAAAAGCTGCCGCTTGGGGAGATCGCAGACGAGATGCTTGCGATCTTAAGCAACCGGAATCAGATCATGCAAAAGCATGAGGTCGAGGATGCGAATGCAAAATGGAACGTTTTTTTGAACGAAGGCTTTGATTCGGAATAAAATGTTGGAATTACAACGGAAATTCTCCTGCCATTTGTGTATATTAGGATTGCAAACAAGAAAACTAAAAATAAAACAATTCTATATAGGAAACCAATGACAGGAGGATACAACATGGATAACAGAAATACAGAACATAAAAACAGTCATGATCAAATCATAGCACAGGTTAAGTCATACCTGAAACGATTAGGAGCCGGTGAAGCATTAGAACAGGTTCGTGCGGACTTTGTCCGGGAGTTTGAAGCAGTCGATGCGTCAGAGATCATGGAAGCTGAACAGGAACTGTTACGGGAAGGAACACCGCTTTCTGAGGTACAGCGTCTGTGTGATGTGCATGCCGCACTGTTTCATGGGAAGACAAAGCAGGAACAGATTGCAAATGCAGAGGCAGAAGTTGCAAAGATGGTAAAAAACCATAAGTTAGAGCGCACCGCCGAACTGGTGCAGATTCCGGGACATCCACTGCATACACTGACCCTGGAAAATGAAGCATTAAAGGAAGTCATCAAAGAGTGTCTTGCGGCAGCAGAAAATGGTCATGTAAGTGGTAAGCAGTTGGCCAAGATCAGAGGACTTGCAGTCCACTATGCGAAAAAAGGAGATCTTTTATACCCGCATCTGAAGGTGCGATATGGCATCAGCGGTCCGTCGGACGTAATGTGGACGGTGGATGATGAGATCCGCGACGAATTCTCTGCCCTTCTTAAGTCCGCAGGTGAACAGGATGTATCCTGGTTAGAACGTATGAAGGCAGCCTTAAAGCGTGCAGATGATATGATCTATAAGGAAGCAAATATATTTTTCCCGAACTGTGCCCTTAACTTTACGACCGAAGAGTGGTATGGCATCTATAGAGATTCGAAGGACTATGGTGCGTGCTTTGGTGTAGAGAATGGAATCTGGGAAGAGGCAGAGCAGGTCAAAAACGAGACAAAGCCACAGTATGCGGGAGATGACATCATCTTGGCAGGTGGACATATGACCGCAGAGCAGTTAAGTGCGATGTTAAATACGATGCCATTTGAGATCACATTTGTGGATGCAGAGAATATCAACCGTTACTTCAACGCAGGACCGAAGGTATTCAAGCGTCCGGATATGGCAGTCGGCCGTGAGGTATTTTCCTGCCATCCGCCAAAGATCGAGCAGCAGGTACGACGGATCATCGACGAGTTCCGCACAGGCACACTCGATAAGGTCCCGGTATGGATGGAGAAGGAAGGTCATACGATGTTAGTAACCTATATGGCAGTCCGTGACCGCGAGGAGAATTATCTGGGAACCATGGAACTGGTGCAGGATATGGAATTCGCCAAAGAATATTTTACAGGCAATAAAAACAAAAGAAGCTAGTATGCAGAAATGAGGAGTACTATGTATTATGTACCGGATGACACAGAAATGTGTGGTTATTATGAATGCAGGGAATGTGGCAGCAGATTTCTGGATCTGAAAATCGGTCCACAGATCGTATGTCCGTATTGCGGGGACGAACCGGATATGGAGATCGGACCGGACGAAGAAATGCCGCAGGTAAGGGAAACAGCACATCTGATCGAAGTAATCCGTGGCAGGGAAGAAGTGGAGAAAATGGATACCCTGCTTTCACTGGCGGTAACCGGTGGAGATTATAGCTGGATCTGATTACAACCGGGTCTGCACTTTATAAAAGTGTTGTATTGTATTACGCTCCATTACAGGGAATCCGGTGACGAGGATCATGCCCTGATCGAGATGAAGGCGAATTTTTATGCAGGCGGTATCATCCAGCTTCTGATGCTCTGGATGAAAGACCCGGCTAAGTATCCGGTCGACCAGATTAACTGGCTGGAGTTTTTACAATAAAATGATCAGAAGAGAGAAGCGTCATATGACGGATATGTCAGAAGAGCTGATCCTGTTTTTGATCCGGTATTGTTGTGGAGTTGTCATATATCTTTTTTTAAAGGCAACGTTCAGATGACTCTGGGAAGAAAAGGCAAGCTGATTGCTGATTTCACTTAATGTCATATCTGAATGCGTCAGCAGGCGGGCAGCCTCTTTTAATTTTTCCTGAAGAATACAGGTATTGACAGACATGGAATAGTATTTTGCAAAGTGACGCGTGATCGTACGGGAACTTGTTCCACAGTGTACTGCCAGGTCGGAAACATGGATTACAAGATTCAGATGTGTCCGGATGTAATGCAGACAGTTGTTTACAATTTCGGATGCAGAGGGAGCATCCAGTAAAGGTACTGCCAGTGTACAGCAGTCAACAGAAATCTGTCTGCATAAAAAGAGGAGGTCAGCAGGCGTTTTTACGGATACGGCTCTTGATACATAGGAATCAAAAAGGGGAAGGATCTGTTCAGTACTGAGTCCCTTTTCTAAGACAACTGCACAGCATAATGTTGCATAGGAGAAAAACAGCTTGTGCAGTTCTTCTGTTGAAAAAGGGGTATCCTGCAGAAGATGGAGAATGTGTGAATGTGAAAAAGTATATTGCAGTGCTTTTAGGTCCCCATTCTGAATCAATGGCAGAAGCTTTTTCTGGAGCAGGATCATCTGGTTTACAACCTTATGGGTGGCATGGATAGGGTAGACCGGATATGGCTGCTCAGATTCAATGGAATAGGAAATCTCGCTGGAGAGAATCTCCTGGGCAGATATGGTTTCACCAAAAGCCAGCTTCAGGTAAAGACAGATGTTGTGTGCAAGAATGGACAGTGACATCTGGGGACTTTGCTGTAAAACACGGTATAAGTGAAGCATATCTGAATTATCCCAGATGGAATGGTTCAGTTCACAAAAACTGTGATAAGAAAGCGGAACTGAGGATATGGGACCAAACATGATGTTTGTCTGTGTATCTAACCGTAAAAGCACAAAAAAACAGGTGTCTGAAGACAAAAGTACCGGAATATGGCAGTCTACATTTTTTAAACGTGCACAACATCGTAACATTGTTTGCAAGGAACACTCCATGGATGTAATCTCGGGATGACGGAAGAGGTCTTTTGGTGTGTTATCAAATACACAAAAGGGAATCTTAGTGGCGTTGTAAAATAAAAGCAGGTCATTTTCGTAGTGTGTTTTTGTACTCATGGCAGATGAACTCCTTTATTCGGATATAACGTGTATGAATTTATTTTTACTATGTCCTAATTATACAACGGATGGCTGAATTATGAAATACAGAAAGAGCAAAATATGATATTCTGATTTTAAAGTGTACGGCATGCAGGAGGGCTTACATATGATGAAAAATATGAAAATGAAAACGGTACTGACCAGTGTGATCACAATTCTTACAATTACGGGTATTGCACTGTTTTATCTGGCAACACAGATGAATATGAATTCACTGATAAAAAAGAATGCAGAGCAAAGTATGAAAACAGAACTGAATGCCCAGACGGTTCTGATCGGGGAATATGTCAATCATCAGGAAGATCTGTTAGAAGAATTTAGTAAGAGCCCGGAAATTATTGATTATCTGAGGGATGTTTCGGATACAAAAAAACAGAAGGAAGCACAGGAGTATACAGAGAATTATTATGCCGGGCTTGATAACTGGGAGGGACTTTATGCAGGAGAATGGGATACGCATATTGTGACACATTCGAATCCGGAAGTGGTTGGTATGACTATAAGGGAAGGAGATGCGTTAAAGCAGTTACAGGATGCAATGACAAATGCAGGCGGGCTGTATAATGCAGGTATTATCATTTCACCGGCATCACAGAAGCTGACACTTTCTATGTATTGTCCGGTTTATGATACGGATAAGACAATTCTTGGTTATGTAGGCGGTGGACCATTTGCGGAAGGATTAGATTCACTTTTAGCAGATATGAAGGGAACACAGACGGCTCTTGAGAAATATTCCATGATCAATGCGGAAACAGGAATGTATATCTTTGATGAGGATGCATCCCTGATCACAACGCAGGCTGAGGATGAAGGTATCTTACAGGTCATGAACAAGATACAGTCGGATAAAGAAACTACAGTGGGAAGCTTTAGTTATAAGGGAGCAGATGGCAGGAACTATGTGATGGCATATCAGTATAATGAAGCACATGGCTGGGCAGTGATTTCTAAGGCAGAGGAGAAACAGCTGTATGCAGATGTTTATCGTGTAATGCATAAATTAAGCGCAATCTGTGGAATTGCCTGTATTCTGATTGCAATTCTTTCGTGGCTGTTTATTCATATGGGTACAAAGCCACTGGATTATGTTACGAGCGCATTGCATGACCTGAAGGATCTGCGGATACAGAAAGATCCACGTTTACAGAAGTATGTAGGCAGAAAGAGTGAGGTGGGTCAGATCGCATCTGCACTGGATTCACTGAGTGATTCTTTGAGTGATATTATTGCAAAGCTTGGACTATGTTCGGATTCCCTGACACAATCGGCAGAAAAAATGTCGGGATGTTCAGATGTCCTGGTACAGTGTGTGGGAGAAAATGCATCTGCAACAGAGCATTTTGCAGAACATGCAGAGGAAATCAATCATACAGTCGGACAGGTAGATGCGGGCATTGGAGAGATTGCAGATGTTGTTGCACAGGTAGAAACGAAGATACAGCTTGGAAGTACAAGAAGCAGTGAGCTGATGCAGAAGGTATCAAGCATGCGTCAGGTTGCAACCGAATCACTGGATCATACCAATGCAAAAATGGCGGAAAACCATGCAGCAATTGAGAATGCGATTGAAAAGTTACAGTCTTTAACCCAGATCGATGAGATGGCAAAGCAGATTTTAGATATCACGAATCAGACGAATCTTTTATCTCTAAACGCTTCCATCGAAGCGGCAAGAGCAGGAGAAGCAGGACGTGGATTTAATATTGTTGCCGGAGAGATTGGAAATCTGGCAAATAGTTCTCACCAGACCGCCACTGCAATCCAGGCAATCTGTGAAGAGACGAGGGCAAATATCAGTCTGGTACAGGAGTGTTTTGACAATATTCTGGAATTCTTAGAAAAAGATGTTACTTCACAGTTTGCCGGATTTGTATCAGCGACAAATGAGTACAACGATTCGATTGCCCAGATACAGGAGATTATACAGGAAATGAGTGAGTGTTCGGATATATTTGCACGGTCTGTAAATGATATTCAAAAACAGATCGATCATGTACAGGACAATCCGGATGATGCTCAGGTACATACAGATACAGTCTTAGAAAAGGTAGAACAGACACGTAAGACAACAGAAGATCTTGCAGATATTGTGAAAGTAAATGAAGAAAATGCCTCTTCTATCCGGGAGATCATGGCACGATTTTCAAATTAGGATATGCTGGTATACATCGGACTGTCCGGCTCTTGACACGACTGTTGCAGACTGCTATATATAACAGTAGTAAGGCAAAGGAGTAAAAAAACATGAGCGAGATAACAAGAGATGCAGCATTGGAATTATTGAAAAAGTACAACAAAGATCCGTTCCACATCCAGCATGCCTTTACCGTAGAAGCGGTAATGAAGTGGTATGCGAAGGAATTAGGGTATGGCGATCAGGCAGAGTATTGGGGCATTGTTGGTCTGTTACACGATATTGATTTTGAAGTATATCCGGAGGAACACTGCTTAAAGGCACCGGAGCTGTTAAGAGAGGCAGGTGTCGGTGAGGACATCATCCATGCGGTCTGCTCCCATGGCTATGGCATAACGGTAGGCTGTGGAGTGACGATCGATGTAGAGCCGGAGCATGAGATGGAGAAGGTGTTGTTTGCGGCAGATGAGCTGACCGGGCTGATCTGGGCAGCAGCATTGATGCGGCCGTCAAAGAGCACAAAGGATATGGAGCTTAAGTCCTTAAAGAAAAAGTATAAGAGCAAGGGCTTTGCGGCAGGCTGTTCCCGTGAGGTCATCGAACGTGGTGCCGCGCAGCTTGGCTGGGAATTAGAGAAGCTTCTTACGATGACACTTCAGGCAATGGCAGCATCTGAGGATGAGATCAATGCCCGGATGCAGGCGGAGTTCCCGGAGGCATAGGGAGATACAGCTGGATTTTTGGGTATAGAAAACCGAATCGTAGTATATTTAGAAAACCGTGTGATATATGGTAATTTCGTATATCGCACGGTTTTTACTGTATAGGAAATTTCCATACAGCAAAAGCAGGCGCACACTTTATTTTGTGTACAGAACCGGAAACAGACGTTTCTACCTATTATATGCGCATGGAATATCCGTTGACTTGACGGAGAAATAGATAAATATATGAAAATTTTTATACTAAATGACGGAAAAACAGAAAAATATCCAATGAACACCAAAAAATATTCTATAGTTTATTTCACGTAAAAGCTATATACTGTCAATATCAACAAAACAAAAGGAGGATTTGTTTTATGAAGAAAAAATGGGTGGCTTTAATGATGACAGCAGTATTTGCATTTTCCACAGCAGCTTGTGGATCTGGAAATAATGCAGCAACAAATGACAACCAGACAGGTGACGGGGACACACAGGTGAGCAGCAGTTCATCTTCCGAGAATAAGGATAAACCATTAGTATGGTTCAACCGTCAGCCTTCGAACAGTTCAACAGGGGAACTTGATCAGACAGCATTGAACTTCAACAAAGATACATATTATGTAGGATTCGATGCAAATCAGGGTGCTGAACTTCAGGGACAGATGGTTAAGGATTACATCGAGCAGAACATCGATAAGATCGACCGTAACGGAGACGGCATCATCGGATATGTTCTTGCAATCGGTGATATCGGACATAACGATTCCATCGCTCGTACAAGAGGTGTCCGTAAAGCTCTTGGAACAGGCGTTGAAAAAGATGGCAATATCGACAGCGAGCCAACCGGAACAAATACAGATGGAACATCTGCAGCAGTTCAGGATGGTACGATCGAAGTAGGCGGCAAGGAATATACAATCCGTGAGTTAGCTTCCCAGGAGATGAAGAACTCCGCAGGAGCAACATGGGATGCAGCTACCGCAGGAAATGCAATCGGAACATGGTCTTCATCCTTTGGTGATCAGATCGATGTCGTTGTTTCTAATAACGATGGTATGGGAATGTCAATGTTCAATGCATGGTCAAAGGACAATGGAGTACCAACCTTCGGATATGATGCAAACAGTGATGCAGTTGCAGCAATCGCAGATGGATACGGCGGAACAATCAGCCAGCATGCTGACGTTCAGGCTTACCTGACACTCCGTGTTCTTCGTAACGCATTAGATGGTGTTGATGTTGATACAGGTATCGGTACACCGGATGATGCCGGTAACGTATTAAGCGATGACGTATATGTATACAAAGCAGATGAGCGTTCTTACTACTCATTAAACGTAGCGGTTACTGCTGATAACTACAAAGACTTCACAGATTCTACTGTAGTATGGGCTCCGGTATCTAACCAGTTAGATGCTTCCGCACACCCGACCAAGAAGGTATGGCTGAATATCTACAATGCATCTGATAACTTCTTAAGCTCTACTTATCAGCCACTGCTTCAGAACTATGATGATCTTTTAAATCTTGATGTTGAGTACATCGGTGGTGATGGACAGACAGAGTCAAACATCACAAACCGTCTTGGAAATCCAAGCCAGTATGATGCTTTCGCAATCAACATGGTTAAGACAGACAACGCCGCTTCTTATACAGCAATTCTTAATCAGTAAAGACAGGCAGGTTTTCAGGGAGAAGAAATTCTCCCTGAAATTTTTAAGGAAGCAGGCATGTTAGTTTGAATTGATACTGAAAATATCGATATTTAATGACAGGAGTAGAAGTATGGCAGAGAAGAAAGATGATATTGTCTTATCGATACGCGGTATGAGTAAATCTTTCGGACGTAACCGTGTTCTCAACCACATCAACTTAGATGTCAAGCGTGGAACGGTTATGGGACTGATGGGTGAAAATGGCGCCGGTAAGTCAACGATGATGAAGTGCCTCTTCGGCACATATCAGAAGGATGAAGGCAACATCTTCCTCGACGGAAAGGAAGTAAGCTTTTCCGGACCAAAGGATGCGCTTGAAAATGGAATCGCAATGGTACATCAGGAATTGAATCAGTGTCTGGAACGGAATGTAGTAGACAATCTTTTCTTAGGACGTTATCCGCGCAACTCCATGGGTATGGTCGATGAGGGAAGAATGAAAAGAGAAGCTTCAGAGCTTTTCCGTAAGTTAGGCATGACGGTCAACTTAGACCAGCCGATACGTAAGATGTCTGTATCACAGCGGCAGATGTGTGAGATTGCAAAGGCAATTTCCTACAATGCAAAGGTAATCGTTTTAGACGAGCCGACTTCATCCTTAACGGTTCAGGAAGTTGATAAGCTTTTTGAAATGATGCGGATGTTAAGAGAACAGGGTATCTCGTTAATCTATATTTCACATAAGATGGATGAGATCTTCGAAATTTGTGATGAAATATCGGTACTCCGGGATGGTAACCTTGTTATGACAAAGAGCACATCAGAGACCAATATGAACGAGCTGATCACAGCAATGGTTGGCCGAGTGCTTGAGAACCGGTTCCCACCGGTAGATAATACACCAAAGGATGTAATCTTATCCGTTCAGCATTTGTCCACAAAATATGAACCTCATTTACAGGACATCAGCTTTGATGTAAGAGAGGGCGAGATTTTCGGACTGTATGGTCTGGTAGGTGCAGGACGAACCGAACTGTTAGAGACGATCTTCGGAGTCCGGACGAGAGCCGCAGGACGTGTATATCTGAATGGACAGTTGATGAACTTCTCCTGTGCGAAGGAAGCAATGGATTACGGATTTGCATTGATCACAGAGGAACGTAAAGCGAATGGTCTTTTCCTAAAGGGAGATCTGACCTTCAATACGACGATCGCGAATCTGAATGGATATAAGTCAGGACCGGCACTTTCAAATCCAAAGATGGTAAAGGCAACGGCTGATGAGATCAAGATCATGCATACCAAGTGTTTAGGACCAAGTGATATGATTTCCAGTCTTTCCGGAGGTAACCAGCAGAAGGTTATTTTTGGAAAATGGTTAGAGCGTAGTCCACAGGTGTTTATGATGGATGAGCCGACACGAGGTATCGATGTCGGAGCAAAATACGAGATCTATGAATTGATCATCAAGATGGCAAAACAGGGAAAGACAATTATTGTTGTTTCATCTGAGATGCCGGAGATCCTCGGAATCACCAACCGGATCGGTGTTATGTCGAACGGTCATCTTTCCGGAATCGTAAACACAAAAGAGACCAATCAGGAAGAACTCTTAAGACTCAGTGCAAAATACCTATAGTAAGGGAGAGGGATAGATATGGCGAATAGTAAGATTCTAACGGCTGAAGAAGAAGCAAAGCTGCGTCAGCCAATCGACGAATATGTTGGTAAAATACAGAAACAGATTGATGAATTAAGAGCAGATGGAACTGCCAAGGTGATCTCCTGTCAGAATACCATTGAAGGTATCAAAAGAGATCGTACACTTGCAAAGGCAGAGAGAGAAAACAGAATCGCAAAGATTCAGCAGGAATTAGATCAGGCAAAGGCTGTAGAAACGAAGAATAAGGATAAGATCGCTAAATTGATCGCAGATGCAGAAAACTACCTGAAAGAGCACTTTGACAAAGAATATTACCTTCCGGTGAAGGAAAGCTGTGAGGCAGAAAAGGTTGTTGCACAGGAAACATATAAGAAAAAACTCGCTGACTTAGAGAAACAGCACAAAGAAAATCTTGCTTCCCTGAGCGAACAGCGTGAGATCAAGGATGAGAAGTACGTTCATAAGAACCGTCTCTCCAATGCGAAGCTGGAGTTAGAAAAAGACTATCAGCAGATCAAGGATCGCAGACATGAGGCATATAACTACAAGTATCATCTGATCGACATGCTTCGTCTTTCGAAGTTCACCTTCGCAGAGAAGCAGGCACAGAAGTGGGAGAACTACAAATATACCTTTAACCGTAGAAACTTCCTCTTACAGAACGGATTATACATTGCAATCATCTTAATCTTCATTGCATTATGTATCATTACCCCGATCCGTAAAGGAACTCCGTTACTGACGTATAACAATATCCTGAATATTTTACAGCAGGCATCACCTCGTATGTTCTTAGCACTTGGTGTAGCAGGTCTGATCCTTCTTACCGGTACCGACTTATCCGTTGGACGAATGGTAGGTATGGGTATGACGACCGCGACCGTTATTATGCATCAGGGCATCAATACCGGTTCCGTATTCGGACACACCTTTGACTTTACCGGTATTCCGGTTGGCGGAAGAGTAGTCATTGCATTACTTGCATGTATCGTACTTTGTACCTTCTTTACAAGTATTGCCGGATTCTTTACCGCGAAGTTCAAGATGCATCCGTTCATTTCGACCATGGCGAACATGTTAGTAATCTTCGGACTTGTTACATACGCAACAAAGGGAGTTTCCTTCGGTGCGATCGAACCTACGATCCCGAACATGATCATTCCGAAATTAAACGGCTTCCCAACCATTATCCTTTGGGCAGTTGCAGCAATCATCATCGTATGGTTCATCTGGAATAAGACAACATTTGGTAAGAACCTGTATGCAGTAGGTGGTAACCCGGAAGCCGCTGCAGTATCCGGTATTTCCGTATTTGCAGTAACACTTGGTGCATTCGTAATGGCTGGTATCCTTTATGGATTCGGTTCCTGGTTAGAGTGTGCAAGAATGGTTGGTTCCGGTTCTGCTGCTTATGGACAGGGCTGGGATATGGACGCCATTGCAGCCTGCGTTGTAGGTGGTGTATCCTTTACCGGTGGTATCGGTAAGATCTCCGGTGTTGTAACTGGTGTATGTATCTTTACCGCATTAACTTACTCCCTTACCATTCTTGGTATCGACACAAACCTTCAGTTCGTATTCTCAGGTATCATCATCCTGATCGCAGTTACACTTGACTGTCTGAAATACGTTCAGAAGAAATAAGTAAGAGTAATACAGTACAATTCTTCAATTTTATTTAAAATTTATAAGAGATGTCCGGTGAATGTCATCTGGTATGATATACACCAGACATCTCTTTGTGATATAATGAGCGTAAGCAATGAGCAGTGCCAAAAGTGTATCAGATAAAATTGTCTGCTTGCAGAGCATATTTTATCTGATACACTTTTGATAGTGCGAATGCACGTACAGCGAGAAAATGCAACGCATTTTTGAGCGAGCACTGCGAATGTTTGTTGCAATTTCGAAAGTTCGAAGAACGGAGAAATTGCAATTATTATATGAATGCATGGTTGCAACGCATTTTTGAGCTTGCACTGCGGATATGAACAGCAAGGAGAACTCAATGGACACATATACCTTACTTTTAGTAGATGATGAAGAGGAAGTAATCCAGGTCATTACCAAAAAGGTAAAATGGGAAGAACTGGGATTTACAGTAATCGGATATGCAAATAATGGTGTAAAAGCACTTGAAATGATAGAAGAAAACCAGCCGGATGTCGTAATGACTGATATCCGTATGCCTTACATGGACGGAATGGAGCTTTGCAGTAATATCAAGGCGAAGTATCCGGCGATCAAGGTATTACTTTTTACCGGATTTGACGAATTTGAATATGCCAGGGAAGCAGTTCATTTAGAGATAGAGGAATACATTTTAAAGCCGCTCAATGCGACAGAACTGACCGAGGTATTTGCAAGATTGAAGAAGAAGTTAGATCAGGAGATCAACGAGAAGCGGAATACACAGGTCTTAGAGAAGTATTATATGGAATCGCTTCCGCTTTTACAGGCGAACTTTTTCGCATCGCTGATCGAGGGACGGATACCGGAAGATCAGTTCGATTCCTATCTGAGAGATTATCAGATTGAATTCAGCGGTCCATATTATTGCTGCCTGGTTATCCACACCTCTGCAAGTCAGGTGCCGGAGGATATGAATGCCCAGCTTCTGGCAATGTCGGTAGACCGTCAGGCACAGGAACAGTTAGAAGAAAAGTGGCGGGCACAGCATTTCCCATATCTGGGCAATATGGTTTTTCTTGTCCAGCTTAAGAATGAAGGTGAAGTGACCGAGCTGACCGATGAATGTGACCGGTTCTGTAAGTATGCCAAGCGTATCATCGGAGCGACCGTTACGGTCGGTGTGGGAGTCGTCTGCCGGAATCCGTATGATCTTGCCCGGTCGTACCATAGCGCCAAGGAAGCAGTATCGTACCGTGTTTTATATGGCGGTGCACGGGCAATCAATATCAATGAGATCAGCCCACAGAAGCGGAATCCAGAAGCGGTTGGAAGTGAAGACGACCTGACGTATCTGTTTAAGATGATCAGTCTTGGAACAGAGGAGGACATTAAAAAGGCAGTCGATGATTATCTGATGCATATGTTTACGAGTGGAAAGTCGCTGCAGAAGCATCATGTCGCAGTGATGGAACTCGTTAGTGCCTTGTACCGTTTCGCAGCCAATCATGATCTCGATATTTCGGATTCTACAGGGGAAGTCGGGGATGTCTATGGAAAGCTGACGAATATGGAAGCACCGGTGCTCGGTAAGTGGCTGCTTACTCTGTGCCTTTCCTTCCACGAGAAGATGGCAGATGACCGGAGTAATTCGACGAAGTCCCTGATCCGTAAGGCGAAGGAGTATATACATAGTAATTATAAAGAAGAAGGTTTATCACTGGATGATATCTGTGAGACACTTGGGGGATCGAATTCCTATTTTTTTAGTATCTTTAAAAA
>OBLI01000605.1_pt1 | contig 37969 bp, 41 predicted proteins | sample 1519701 | NCBI WGS metagenome assembly OBLI01 (sample SAMEA3663005, study PRJEB22513) | pig gut metagenome | biome: pig gut; feature: pig-associated habitat; material: faeces | place: France | collected 2012
CGCAATTGGAGGGCAGCGGCATTGACCTTTATAAGATGAAATTACCCGAAACACCCTCTATCCCTGATTTCCTATTAGCGAATCTGCACCAAGGACAAGCGGTCGGACTGGATGGCCTTTGCTACAGTGCGGAAGAGGCACGTGACTTAGCGGCTGTCTTGGCTAAACAGGGCATTCGGCTCGATAGCTCCGCCGACCTGCTGGAGGGGATCTGGAGCGATCGACCGGCCATTCCTTCCAACAAGATCTTCCGTATGCCTACCGAATTGAGCGGAGCTTCTGTCAGCGATAAGTTAGATCAGTTGAACAACCAATTGCGTCAAGCAGGAGCGGATTGCATGGTATTGGCTGCTTTGGACGAGGTGGCTTGGACCTTCAATATCCGTGGCACGGACGTGACCTATAACCCGGTAGCTGTGGCTTATGGATTTGTCTCCGAAGAGGAGAACGTTTTGTTTATCCAGCCTGAGAAGCTGACAGCGGAAGTGGCAGAGGAGCTGAAGAAAGAGGGAGTGATCTTAGCGGATTACTCACGGGTTGATTACTACTTGGCGCATCTGCCTGCCGGCAAACGGGTATTTGTCGATATGAGCAAGACGAACGTGGCACTCTATAACGCTATTCCCAAGAGCTGCGTGATCGTGGAGGGGATCTCTCCCGCCAACCATCTGAAGAGCGTGAAGAATGAGACCGAGATCAAGGGCTATCGCAATGCCATGGTGAAAGATGGTATCGCTCTCACGAAATTCTACCGTTGGTTAGAGCAGCAGTTGGCAACCGGCCAAAAGGTGACGGAAATCAGCGCAGCCGACAAGTTGACGGCTTTGCGTGCCGAGCAACCGCAATATATTATGGACAGTTTCGCTACGATCTGCGGTTATGCGGCTCATGGGGCGATCGTGCATTATTCCGCCACGCCAGAGACAGATGTAGAGATTCGTCCGGAAGGTTTGTTGCTGATTGATTCGGGGGCGCAGTATTTGGATGGTACGACTGACATCACCCGTACCATTGCCCTGGGTGAACCGACCGATCAAATGAAAAAAGATTATACCCGTGTGTTGAAAGGTACGATCAGTTTAGCGAAATGCAAGTTCCCGACAGGCACCCGTGGTTGTCAGTTGGATATTTTGGCACGCAAAGCGTTGTGGGATGCGGGTATCAACTATTTGCATGGCACGGGACATGGCGTGGGGCATTGCCTCAACGTGCATGAAGGGCCGCAGAGCATTCGCATGGAGGAGAATCCGGTGACCTTGAAGGCCGGCATGGTGATGAGTGATGAGCCGGCGATGTATCGCACGGGCGAGTATGGCATCCGTACGGAGAACATGATCCTGGTGCGCCCCGACAGCCAGACAGAGTTTGGTGCGTTCTTGGCATTTGATACCTTGACGCTCTGCTACATCGACACCAGCCTCATCATTGTCTCGATGCTCTCTCCTCGTGAACACGCTTGGCTGAACAAATACCATCAACACGTATATGAGACTTTGAGTCCGCACCTCAACGCAGAGGAGCAGGCTTGGCTCAGAGAGAAGACAGCGGAGATTTGAAACTCATAATTCAAAACTCATAATTCAAAATTTCAAAGTTATGGCACTTATTAAATCAGTCAGGGGATTTACCCCGAAAATTGGGAAAGATACATTTTTAGCAGATAACGCAACGATCATCGGCGACGTAGAGATCGGCGAGGGATGCAGCATCTGGTTCGGCACCGTGCTGCGTGGCGATGTGAACTCTATCCGCATCGGCAATGGCGTGAACGTGCAGGACGGCTCTGTGCTCCACACGCTGTATGAGAAATCAACCATTGAGATCGGCGATGACGTATCCATCGGTCATAACGTCACGATTCATGGTGCGAAGATTTGCCACGGTGCGTTGATTGGTATGGGTTCTGTCGTGCTGGATCATGCCGTGATTGGCGAGGGTGCAATCGTAGCGGCTGGATCGGTCGTGTTGAGCAAGACGATCGTGGAGCCGGGTAGCATTTATGCCGGTGTACCCGCTAAGTTTGTCAAGAAGGTGGATCCCGAGCAATCCAAAGAGATCAACCAGAAGATTGCGAAAAACTATCACATGTACTCCTCTTGGTACACGGAGGAAGAAAAGTAAATATTCATTTTTAAATCATACGCCTTATGAAATCCAATAAATTATTCGGTGTGATCGCAGCAGTAGGCTTGCTGTTCACCCACTTCTCTTGCCAGCAGGAGCAGAAGATCCCGCGTATCGGCATCGCCGGTATCGCTATTGAGTGTAGTACTTTCTCCCCCGCCGTTTCCGACGAGGCTTCCTTCCGTGTGCGTAAGGGAGAGGATGTGTTGAAGGGGTATCCCTTCTTAGCGGCTGACTCTACTTTGCGTCAAAAGGCGGAGTGGCTCCCAGCGATGGTCAGCAGCGCCACTCCGGGTGGTATCGTGACGAGAGAGGCCTACGAGTCATTGACCCAACAGACGCTTGAGCTGTTGAAACAGAACGCTCCCTACGATGCGCTGTTCTTGGATATTCATGGGGCGATGAGTGTGCAGGGATTGGACGATCCCGAGGCTGACTTCATCAACCGGGTACGTTCGGTGATTGGCGACGAGGCGATCATCTCCACCTGTATGGACCTGCATGGCAACCCGAGTCAGGAGTTGACCCGCAAGTCGGATTTGATTACTTGCTACCGCATGGCTCCTCACGAAGATTCCATGGATTCCAAACGTCGTGCTGTGGCGAACCTGATCGAGCGCATCGAGAAGGGTTTAGGCAAACCAGCCTACAAGGCATGGGTGAGCGTTCCCATCCTGCTGCCGGGCGAGAAGACCTCTACCCGTGTGGAACCGGGCAAGTCGCTCTATGCGAAAGTGGCTCCCGAGGCAGACAAGCCGGGCGTAACAGATGCGGCTATCTGGATTGGTTATGCGTGGGCAGACGAACCCCGTAACCACGGCACGGTGATCGTGACAGGCGACGACAAGCAGCAGGTGGAGCAATCGGCGCTCTACTTGGCAAAGAGCTTCTGGGAGGTGCGTAAGCAGTTTGAGTTTGTGGCTCCGACCGATGAGTTAGAGGTCTGCTTGGCCACTGCCTTGAAAAGCGACAAGAAGCCCTTCTTTATCAGCGATATGGGAGACAACCCCACAGCGGGTGGCGCAGGCGACGTGACCTGGACATTGACTGAACTGAGCAAGCGCAAAGAGTTTAAGTCAGCCAATGGCCCTTCATTGGTCTATGCCTCTATCCCCGGTCCGGAATTGGTGCAGAAAGCCTTCGAGTTAGGCGTTGGCAAGGAGATCAGTGGTGAGGTGGGTGCGAAAGTAGATTTTCGTTATGCGCCTCCTTTCCCCTTAAAGGGCAAGATCATCGCCCTTGGCGAGCAGAACCCGAAGAACCGTGAGGCTGTGATTCAGATGGGTAGCATGAAGGTGATCGTCACCGAGAAACGTCGCGGCTATCACGAGGCGAAGAGCTTAGAGGCCTTGGGCATCAAACCCGCCGAGACCGACATCATCGTTGTGAAGTTAGGCTACCTCACCAAGGGACTCTATGATGTACGAGGCGACTGGATGATGGCGCTCACCCGCGGTGGTGTGGATCAAGACCTGCTGAAGTTGACCTACAACCGTATCGACCGCCCCATGTTCCCCTTCGATGCCGATATGCCCGATCCGGAATTTAAGGTCGTAGATTTATAAATCCTCTATTCCTAATATTAACGATAAGACATGAAAAAGAACTTCCTTTGGATAGCCGCCCTCACACTGGGGGCGACGCTATCCGCACAAGCGCAACAAGCGGATGGAGGCATCTCTCCCCAGCAGTTGCAGCAGATCAAGCAGGCCTATCAAGGGACACCTGCCGACAAGGCGATTCGCAACGCTATCGCCAACAACGACATCAACAAGTTGGCGGTTAACAGCGAGAGCCTCAACAACCTCGACACCCACTTCTCTGACAAAGTGGAGAGCAAGGGCATCTCTAACCAACGTTCCTCAGGCCGCTGCTGGCTCTTCACGGGGCTGAATGTGCTCCGTGCCCGCACCATCGCCAAGTATGGCATGGGCGAGTTCCAGTTCTCTCAGAATTACAGCTTCTTCTGGGATCAATTGGAAAAGGCTAACCTCTTTTTGCAAGGTATCATCGACACCCGTGAGAAACCGCTCGACGACAAGATGGTGGAGTGGCTCTTCAAGAATCCCGTGGGTGACGGTGGCCAATACACCGGTGTGTCTGACCTGCTGATGAAGTATGGCGTAGTGCCTGCCGAGGTGATGGTCGAGACCAACAGCAGCAACAACACCAGCCGCATGTCGAACCTCCTACGTCTGAAACTGAAAGAGTTCGGTCTGGAACTGCGTGACAAGGCGGCAAACAAAGTGTCTGTGGCTGATTTAGGCAAACGGAAGACGGAAATGCTTGGCACCATCTATCGCATGTTGGTGCTGAACCTTGGCGAGCCGCCTACAAAGTTCACCTGGACACGCAAGGACGCCAAGGGCAATCCCGTGGAGACAAAGGAATACACCCCGCAGTCGTTCTATGCCGAGTATATCGGTGAGGACTTGAAGAGCAACTACGTGATGCTGATGAACGATCCGAGCCGAGAGTATTACAAGCTCTACGAGATCGACTACGACCGTCATGTCTATGATGGCTACAACTGGACCTACGTGAACCTGCCAATCGAAGACATCAAGCAGATGGCAATCGCCTCCATCAAGGACAGCACGATGATGTATTTCTCCTGCGATGTAGGTAAATTCTTCGATCGTGAACGGGGCATCCTCGATGTGAACTACCTCGACTATGGCTCGCTGATGGGCACCACTTTCGGCATGGACAAGAAGCAACGCATCCAGACCTTCGCCAGTGGCTCTTCGCATGCCATGACCCTTATGGCGGTTGACTTGGATAAGACCACGGGCAAGCCAAAGAAATGGATGGTGGAGAATAGCTGGGGACCAGGCGCTAACGCTGGCCACCTCATCATGACCGACGAATGGTTCAACGAGTACATGTTCCGTTTGGTAGTGAACAAAAAGTACATCACCGACAAGGTGAAATCCATCCTCCAGCAGAAGCCCGTCCGCTTGCCGGCCTGGGATCCGATGTTTGCGGATGAGGATTGATCAAACCGTTCGTCCACTTTATCACAGGGGGTGTGTTCTTTTTTGGACATGCCCCCTGATTTTCTACGGGCATTACGACGATAAGTAGGTGCCCCCTCCAACATTCCTTAATGTGGCATTAAGCCGCATCTCCACGCGGTAGGTATGCCGCGTCCGCATGCGGTGTATAGGCCGCATCGGCACGCAGTTGGTATACCGCATCCGCACGCGGTGAGTAGGCCGCATCTACATGCGGTTATCTCACACATTGGAGAGTATACGAAGACCGATAGCTGGAGCTACCAACCATGCGTTTAGCATCGCCAAGCCTCCGCATTTTTCGGTCAATCCTTAAATTTTCGGTCAATGCACGTATTTCTTTGATCGTTAGCGGGAAGAAAACAGCCATTTAGACGATTCTATCGACAATTGTCTCTATTTTTGCTTCACAATTGAATTGATAGAGGACAATGAACACAGTTGAGGCATTCGCGCATGAAATGAGAGGAGGGATCACGCTGTTCTTCCTCTTTTGATGTTTCAAGCTATACCCCTCCATCCACCAAAGCCGTATGATGCGATTGCTCTTCATCAGTACCCTTTGGATCACGATCGGCCACTTGAAAGATTCCGTTTTCCTGCTTGAGGATTGGAAGGACAGCATCTGGCTCGACAACGTGATCGACCTCATTTTTATTCCGCTCACCTGTGCATTTTTCCTTGAAGCCACCCGACCCGGATTCTCTACCACGCCACGTGTAGCCATCGCCGTAGGTGTGCAGGCACTATTCATCCCGGCCTATCTGCTTTGGCCGACCGACGGCATGCTGATGAGCGCTTATTATGTGGCTTATGCGATGGGAGTGCTGACCACAGCTTCGGTCATACACTTCGCCGCCCGCTATCATCGCTATCTCTCGACGCACTATTCTTATGTAGAGAACCTCGATGTGCACTGGGTCGTTGTCTCCTGCCTGGCCTTTTTCAGTTCGCTTATCATCTATGATTTGGCTTTCGATCAGACCACTTGGCTGAGCGAGGCGCTCTACAACCTCTTCAGTCTCGTGCTTTGGACCTTCCTTTTTGTCCATGCCAAACGGCACAGGGTGCTTCGCTGGTTGCAGCCGAAACGCACGAAAGAGTCAAGAAGCGCAGCTACTGAAACACGGCATGTGCTGGAGGAACGCAGGGATTCCACCGAACCCATTCTCCCCGAAGCGTTGAGCGAAGCGGAAAGTCCAGAAGAAGAAGAAGAGGTCATGACCGAGAGCGACGAGGGAACAAGCACCGTCACCATCAACGAGGAACAGATTGCCCGTCAGCTGACAGAAATCATGACGCAACGCCAGCTCTACCTCAACCCGAAGCTCACCCTGAAGGAGGTGGCTGCTGCCATCGGCACCAACATGACCTACCTCTCCATCTACCTCAACCACTACCAACATCTCACCTTCTATGACTATGTGAATCGCTTCCGTGTGGAAGAGGCCTGTCATCTCATTGATGAGATGCCCAACACGGGACGCATCAACATGACGGAAGTAGCGCAACGAAGTGGATTCAACTCGATCTCCACTTTCAACCGCTATTTCAAGAAGACGAAGGGTATCACCCCGAAGGAATACTATTTCAACAAACGGGAATAACCACCATCCCACATTTTCGGTCAATGGATAAATATGTTCGGTCAAACCATGTAAAAGGCCAACAGCCTATTGGTCGCATCAAAGAGAACACACATCTTTGCAGGCACAAATCATAATTAAACAAGCATACACAAGAAGAGAACAGGCACAGGAACTTTACTATGGAGCGAGCGAATGAAAATTAACCCTACCAAATATATACAATCACTGGGATACGGCTGCCTGCTATGGGCATCCGTATCACTTCTCCCAGCTTGTAGCGATGAATCGCACGAGCCGGATTCTGTAGTGAACGAACCTTACAAGATAGATAAAAAGAAGAAGCTATACAGACTGTCTAAACCAAAATTCATTACTTTTGTTTTTAGGATAGTAAAGCAAACCAAACAAGGGTATGAATATGAATGGCAGAAAAATTGAGGCGGCTCTTGTAGCCGTGGGCCTACTCCTGTTGGGAGTGGAGATCAGGGAAGGCATCAATGACTTCTCAGACAGGGATCGTGTCGTGACCGTGAAGGGATTGGCTGAGCGGGAGGTGCCAGCGGACAAGGTCGTGTGGCCCCTTTCCTACAAGGATATCGGCGATGACCCAGTGGCACTCTATGCCAATATGAACCGTAAGAGTGAAGCGATCGTGAAATTCTTGAAAGACAAAGGAATCACCGATGAGGAGATCAGCATCGCTCCCCCAGAGGTAATCGACATGCAGGCGGAGCGCTACGGCAACAACAACACACCCTATCGCTACAACGCCACTTCAGTGATCACCGTCACCTCCAAGCAGGTAGATAAAGTGCGTGCGTTAATGAGTGAACAGGCCGAACTGCTGAAGCAGGGCATTGCCATCGTGGGTGGCGACTATCGCTTCAACGTGAGCTATGAGTTCACCGGATTGAACGAGGTGAAGCCGGAGATGATCGAGGAGGCAACTCGTAACGCACGTGCGGCCGCCGAGAAGTTCGCGAAAGACAGCGATAGTCGCCTCGGCAAGATCCGCAATGCCTCACAAGGGCAGTTCTCCATCGCCAATCGAGACGAGAATACCCCCTATATCAAGACCGTACGGGTAGTAACTACCATCAACTACTACCTGAAACGATAGGAAGGTGGAGGCACATCAGGACACAAAAGTACATGCTTTTCAATCGTCGGTGGCAGGGATCGCCCTGCCCCGACGATTCACTTTTCCCTTCCACTACACCCCACATCCGTTGTGTGTGAAAGCGGCAGAGGAGGTGCAGGCCTACTTGCACCACCAAACGACATGGGCAGAAGAACTGCAACGGGGGAAAATGTTCGGTGTGCTTGTTGTGGAAACAGTGAGCGGAGAGCTTGGCTACTTGGCCGCCTTCTCCGGCAATCTGCTGGGAGAGAACCAATGGGATTTCTTCGTGCCTCCCATCTACGACCTGCTGCGTCCCGGCAGCTATTTCCCGCAAGAGGAGCAACAAATCTCCGCTATGAACCAGGAAATCGTTCGCTTGCGAACCGATCCTGACTATACACACTTGCGCACGGAGATCGAACAGATCATCTTGACAGCAGAAAAAGAGTTGCGTCAGGCCAAACATTCCCTGAAGACAGAGAAAGAAAGAAGGGAAGCCCTTCGTCAAGCAGGAGTCGATGAGGCAACCACCAAGGCCTTGATCCAAGAGAGTCAATTCCAGAAAGCGGAATACAAACGGTTAGAACGAAGGTGGCAGGCTCAGATAACAGAGGCTCGACAAGCGTTATCAGCCTACGAAGTGCAAATCACTGCCCTCAAGCAGGAACGCAAACATCGTTCCGCTGCTCTGCAACAGTGGCTTTTCGAGCAATATCAAGTGCTGAACGCACGAGGTGAGCGTAAACCTTTGACTGAGATCTTCGCCCCAACTGCCCAAGGTACACCACCTGCTGGAGCCGGCGAATGTGCTGCTCCGAAGTTGCTGCAATATGCCTACCTGCATCACTTGAAGCCTCTCTGTATGGCGGAGTTTTGGTGGGGCGACTCACCGAAACAGGAGATACGGCAACATGGCAACTACTATCCCGCTTGCAAAGGGAAATGCGAACCCATCTTGGGGCACATGCTGCAAGGCCTATCGGTCGATCCCAACCCCCTCTTAACGAACACCCAAGAGAAGATGCCGATTGAGATTGTCTATGAAGATGACTGGCTGTTAGTTATCAATAAACCGGCTGGCATGCTCTCTGTGCCCGGCAAGGAGGCCATCAGCTCCATGGCAGAACGGTTGCGTGCTCGTTATCCTGAGGCAGAAGGTCCCATGATTGTGCACCGCTTGGACATGGCCACCTCCGGTTTACTATTGGTAGCCAAGCAAAAAACGATTCATCAACAGTTACAAGCTCAGTTTCACCACCGCACCATTCGCAAACGCTACATCGCCCTCTTGGAAGGAATCGTCACTTCGGATCGAGGCACCATCTCCTTACCCTTAGCTCCCGACCTATTAGATCGACCTCGGCAACGGGTGGATCAGGAACAGGGCAAACCGGCCATTACCGACTATGAGGTATTGAGTCGTGAAGCTGGCTATACCCGCATCGCCTTCTATCCCCACACGGGACGGACACACCAACTACGTGTCCATGCGGCCCATCCCGAAGGCTTAGGTTGCCCCATCATGGGTGACACGCTCTATGGTCATCCCGCCGATCGCCTCTATCTCCATGCCGAGTCGCTCACCTTCACACACCCAGTTACCAACGAGTGTATAACAGTTGTGAGTCCTGCGCCGTTCTGAACGGAACATGCATTATTTGAACCTATCGAGAGGCAGCCGGTTCTCACCCACTTCAAGTGTGATTTGCTTAGAAGTTTGCTGATAGCGTACATGCACCTTTTGCTTATGCTTGGCAAAGAGTCGTGCGGAACGCAAAGTGCCGTTCTCCCAACGCAGATCCACAGTGATGCCTCCTCGGGCACATAAGCCTTTGATCTCGCCGTCTTGCCAAGAGGGAGGCAGCGCAGGCAACAAATGCAACTCCCCATGATGACTCTGTAGCAGCATCTCAGCGATGCCAGCTGTTCCTCCAAAGTTTCCATCAATCTGGAAAGGAGGATGCAGATCGAACAGATTGTCTTGCGTGTTGTTCGCCAACAGCAACTGGACATTCTTGCCCGCCTCCTCGCCATCCAGCAAGCGTGCGTAGAAATTGATCATCCAGGCCCGGCTCCACCCTGTGTAGGAGCCGTTTTTCTCCACCTCGTTGTAGTAACGCCGTCTGGCGATGGTCTTTTTAGCCGCCTCAAACAACTCCTTCCGCGAAGGATTGATGGAGGTGCCCGGATAGAGTCCGAACAAATGGGAGATGTGCCGATGCCCAGGTTCTACCTCCTCATAGTCCGCAATCCATTCCTGAATGGTGCCATAGCGTTGGCTGATACGGATCGGAGGTAGTTTCTTCAACGTGGCTTTCAACTCCCGATCGAACCCCGGGTCACTGTTTTTCAAAAGCTTACTCGACTTCAAGCAAGCATTGAACAGCTCGTCGATGATCTCAATGTCTATCGTCGCCCCATAGGTCAAGCCTTGTATCTCTCCATTGGGCAGTCGATATTTATTCTCCGGCGAATTGGAGGGAGCGGTCACCAAATGCCCCTCCTTATCCTCCACCAAGAAACCGAGAATGAACTCCGCAGCCTCCTTCATGGAAGGGTAGGCCTCCTCCGTCAGATAACGTTTGTCTTCTGTGAACAAATAGTGTTCCCATTGATGCAAGGCCAACCAAGCTCCCGCAATGGGAAATGTGCCCCAACTGACCCCGTCAGAGATAGAGGTATGCCCAAATGGATCGGTCAAGTGATTCATTGTCCATCCCCGAGAATTGTAGGTCTTCCGTGCCGTCACCCGTCCCGGCTCTCGAAGCGCACTGACCAGCTGCGAGAAAGGAAGAAAGGTCTCCGATAGGTTACAAACCTCTGCCGGCCAATAGTTCATCTGAAGATTGATGTTTGTGTGGAAATCGGAGTTCCATGCCGCATACATATCCTGGTTCCAAATGCCCTGCAAATTAGCTGGCAATCGGCCCGGATAGCGAGAGGAGCTCATCAACAGATAGCGACCATACTGAAAATACAACGTGATCAACGAAAGATCCTCTTTCCCCTCCTGCACCTGACGCAATCGCTCGTCCGTGGGTAAGGAAGAGGGCTTGCCCATGCGAAAGGCCACCCGATCAAACAAAGCCCCATGTTCCGCGATATGCCTTTCCTTGATCTGCTCAAACGATTCTCCCCCCAAGTTCGCCAGAATGTCCACACATTGCCGTGCTGGATCGAACGCCCGATTGCAATCCAAGCGGGAAAAGTCATAGCCGGTAGCTGCCGTGAAATAGAAAACAACCTCGTCCGCCTGTTCCACATAGAAGGCATTGGACACGACCTGCATGCGTCCTCCCCTATGAGAACCACGAATATGGCCGGCGAATCGCATGTGCAAGCCCGGCTCGCCCGCATCCTGCTCCGGCAAATCGAAAAGTTGTCCTTTGATCCCCAGCTCCCGGTCATTGATGGCATAAGCCGTGGCATCCTGTTCCCGGGTGTACTGCAGCCGGAAAGTCAACGCTCCCGGCTTATTCGCAGAGAGGCGAAGGGCGATCACATCGTCTTGTGCCGAAGCGAACAGCTCTCTTTCATAACGGACTCCGTCCAGCTCATAGCTCACCGAAACGACACCCGTAGCCAGATCCAACGCTCTTCGATAGGCTGTCGGCTGGATATCCGAACGCTTTTTCCCTACAAAATCGATGCGCAACTCCCCAAACGATTGGTAGGAACGCACACGCAATGGATTGCTCCGCATGTATTTTTCCGAAAGTGCTGCGGCTTGCTCAAACTCCTCATTGAGCAACAGCTGCTGGATGCGAGGCAACTGTTCCGCTGCTTCAGCATCCGCTTCGCTTTTGGAGCCCGCCCAGAGGCTTTCCTCATTCAACTGGATGATCTCATGTTGGTAATCGCCATAGATCATGGCTCCCAATCGACCATTGCCGATGGGAAGTGCCTCCTCCCAGCAGTCAGCAGGTTTCACATACCACAACACTGCGTCCCGCTGTTGCGCTTGCGCAACGAGTACCCACAAACAACACAAAAACAATAAGGATTTACATTTCAAGGTATTCATCGATTGATCAACTTTCTTTATGTTTGCTACTAAAAGAAGCGAAGATACCAAGTACCCGTCCGTTTGTCCTACATACAAAGACCAAGGGAGCGTTTCGTTATCACTTGAAATGCCCCCTCAATCATTGTTTCCCACTTACAATAGTGGGGCGGTTCTCAGAGGTTCTTGCCAATTATCTGAGCATCTTCCTCTGTGATGAGCCCCCGAAGAAGGGCATCTCTCAAGTCGGCCTTGGTGTTATACGCTACGCCCTTGTAAACGAAACCGCCAACGACTGCCTCTAATTCGTTGTCGCTAATCAAAGCCTCTTTCAGATCTTTCTCTTTCATACGCTATTCTTTTTATGGGTGAAAACTACAGTACAAAGATAGTTTTTTTATTCCATAACGCAAGTTTCGGAAAAGACTTTGCATCATGTCCCATGATAAGGGTCGAAGACATGAAGCAAGCAGGATCGTTTCGAGGGCAAATTAGGCATGTCTTCTCTCCCACAAAAATTGCTTCAGCAAGAAGGTCAGGAAGTAGGGAAAGGTATAGAATTCCCCATTGAAACCTACATTCTTATAGCAGAGCTTGATACCATAATGAATGTCACCGTATTTTTCTTGCGCAATCAGTCGTTTCAAGGAAACCGTCGCATTATCGTTGGCTTTCACCTCAATGGGAATCAAGCTGTTTGCATCCCTCACAAAGAAGTCCATCTCCAAGGCGGGATTCTCTTGTTTGTAATAGTAGAGGCTATAGCCCTGCTTGGCCAGCATATCCCCCACCATGTTCTCATAGATCGCACCTTTGTAGGTACCAAAGTTACGGTTGACACGTAGGTCTTCCTGCGCCTCCTCATCGAGGGCGGCAATCAACAGTCCTGTATCCTTGAAATAGAGTTTATAGAGATTCGGGTCGTAGTTTCCCTTCAAAGGCAACTCCACGTCCGCCAAACAGTAGCAGGGATTGACAATGCCAGCCGTAGCCAACCAATCCACCACCCCCACATATTCCCGATTACGGGCTCCTTTGGCCACCTTGGAAATCTGGAACCGCTTGTTCTCCTTCGCAAGAAAGACCGAGATATGGCTATACACGTTTCGAATCTTGGCTTTGTCCAAACCGATGGCATACTTGGTAATGTCTTCATCGTAGTCGGCCAATAACTGTCGTTGCAAAGCAAGCGTACCGCCGAAATGGTTATTACGCACATACATCTGAACCACTTCGGGCATACCGCCCAGCACCATATATTCTTTAAACAGCTCAAAAAGCGAGGCTAATTCCAAAGAAGAGAAGGGGCGCAGCTCCACCATGTGTTGATAGAGATCAGCAACGAAAGTCTCCCCATAGCCTTTTGCCCACAAGAACTCCTCGAAGTCCATCGAGTGCATCTCGTAGTCCTCTTTGTAGCCCACGCTATTCGACTCTATCTCCTGATAGTTGATACCCATGAGCGAGCCAGATCCAATCACGTCGAAGCGACCATCCAGCTTGAAAAACTTCAACGAGGTGGCACAAGCCGGACAGGCCTGCAACTCATCAAAAAAGAAGAGCGTCTCACCGGGAACAAACCGCAACGAAGGATCCAGCAAAGAGATATTCTTGAGTAACGTGTCCACCTCGTATCCATCATCGAAAATACGCTTGAATTTCGGTTGCTCCACAAAATTGATAGCGATCACTTGCCGATAGTTTGCCTGGGCAAAAGCCGAAATGGAGGCTGTCTTGCCAATCTGCCGAGCCCCTTTTACGATCAATGGTTTATGATCCGGACGCTCTTTCCATGCAGTAAGCACGCTATCTATCTTTCTCCGAAGAAGTTTACCCATAATCATCACAGAATTTACCGACAAAAATAGCCCTTTTCTCACAGAATCGGACTCTAAAAAGCCACTTTTTTCACAGAATCAAGAATTAGTCATGGCTCTATGCGTTGGCTGAGCCCGCATTTCTCGTAATTATTCGGCAAATCCCGCCATTTTTGTAACTTTGCGCCAGTATGTAACAGAGGTCATTATGGAGAAACGCTGCAGGCGGCATACGTCACCCCTCACGGACTTTATAATAATATGTATGCACGAAAGGTGAAGAAGCAGATTACTGCGGAACATCTGTTTGGATAATCAGCATGGATAGGGAGATATTCAATGGGAAAGAAATTTAAGAAATGGTTGTTGCTGACACTCGCCATCTTCTTTGTCTATGACATCGTATGGATAGTGACGAGATATGCAGAATTCAGGCAAGGGCTGAACGAGGACTTCGGCTGGGTGTGCTCCGGCTTGGTGTTTTGTGGGATGTGTGCCTTAGTCAGCATAGCCGTGTATAGCACAATGTTCGATTCCAAGCATCTCATGCGGTCAAAGAATAACAACGGGCGTCACATGCTCCTCATGACAGGTGGATTGATCCTGTTGTGCAACCTTTCGGTGGCCTATGGCGTTGACCTTCTTATGAACAGCCTTTCTTCGGAGTACTATTTTGAGAACGCTTGGGATCGGGCAGTGATGTTGGGACTGATCGCCAGTGTGCTCTCCATGATTTTCATGACCCAGTATTTTGCGGACAAGATGGAACAGCAGAATCGAGAACGGATGGAGTTGCAGAAGAAATACTTAAAACTTCAATTGGATCCTCATTTCGTTTTTAACAACCTCAGTACGTTGGCAGGTATGATCAGCGTAGAACCGGAGAAGGCAGAGCGATATGTTGTGCTGTTGTCTCATGTGTACAGGTATATGCTGCGTCATATCGATGAAAACATTATGTCCATTCTCGATTCAAAGGATTTGGCCCGCAAATATATCGAACTTCTGAACCTTCGCTTTGAAGACAGGATCGTGCTGAACATGGACGATTGCAAGGCCAAGTCGGATGAGTTCATCCTGGCCATGAGCCTGCAATTGTTGATCGAGAATGCCGTCAAGCACAACACTCCGCAAGAGGGAGAACTTTTGCAGATTTGGATCAGTCGAAACGGGAATATGCTTTCCGTCAAAAACAACCGCTTGCATGGTGACAAGAGGATCGATTCCTATGGCTTAGGGATGGAAAAACTGCGCCAGCGATGCCTGATGGAATGTGGTACCTTCCCCAAGATGATCCAGACCGACAGCAGCTTTGAAGTACAAATGCCTATCCTGAAACGAAATCTCCCCTTATGAAGAAAGTACTGATCATAGAAGATGAACATTACAGTGCCATGCGGTTGAAGAAACTCATTGGTGATCTGGATGACACGCTGGAAATCGTTGGTCCCTTGAAGTGCGTGGATGAGGTAGTGGCCGAGTTGCAAAACCACAACAACTACGACCTGCTATTTGCGGACATACGCTTGGCGGATGGGGATGTGTTCGATGCTTTCCGTGAAGTAATGCCCGCCTCGTTTGTCATCTTCACCACCGCCTACGACGAGTATGCCCTGCAAGCCATCAAACACAATGGCCTTGACTATCTGTTGAAGCCCATTGATTTCAAGGAGCTTTGTGCGGCCGTGCAGAAACTGGAGTTACTGCAAGCGCCTCGGCAACAGGAGCACACAAACTCCTTGGCAGGTGTGATGAAGGAGGCGCATCCCTACCGTGAACGCTTCCTGGTGAGCAAGGGAGACGAACTGAAAATGCTTTCCGTAGATGACATCTGCTACATCAGTAAGGAAGAGAACCGGGTGGTGGCTTACACGGCGGACGGTCTCCCCTATCCCTTGTCTTTAACCATGACTGACTTGGAACAGGAACTGAATCCAGACAAGTTCTTTCGCATCAACCGCCAGTACATTACGCACATCGAGGGCATCCAACGGATCAGCCTTTTCTTTAGCTCCAAACTGAAAGTCCGGTTGAAGGGTTGCCCGGATGACAACATCGTGGTGAGCAAAGAGAAATCAAAGCAACTCAAGGAATGGTTAGACCGATAAACGGCTTAAATCGCCACTTCGAGCGCCATTTTTTCCACTTCGCTTCCTTCCTGTTTGCAACCTAAAGGACAATGCGGGATCTTCGCATCGTTTTTTTAGTTGTCATACAGGATGAACAGAATCGGACTAATCGCCTTGGCCGTGACACTCATGGCATGTGGCGGACAGAATCAGGAAGAGAAGGAGGAGACGAGCTACGATCTCCTGACCGTGGAGACCCAAGATCATCAGGTGGAGGTGGTGTATGCCGCACAGATACGAGGTGCGCAAGACATCCGCATCATTCCCCGTGTGGAGGGTTATTTGGAGGAGACAAAAGTGAAAGAGGGTAGCCGGGTGAAGAAAGGCCAGCTGCTCTTCCTCATCGATCAAGTGGCCTACAAAGCCGCATTGAGAACCGCCGAGGCCAACGTACAACAGGCGCAAGCATCGCTTGCCAAAGCCGAGCAGGAATACGAAGGCAAACAACAGCTTCATGCGGCACAGGTCGTATTGGACTTTGACCTTGCGCAGACGCAACGTGATCTGGAGGTGGCCAAAGCGAACTTGGCCGCTGCGCTTGCCACACAAGAGGCGGCTCGCAACGAGCTTTCGTTCACCGAACTGCGCAGTCCTTCGGATGGTGTGATAGGCCGTCTGCCTTATCGCAAGGGGGACTTTGTCGGTCCATCTACGACAGAGGGGCTGACCGTGGTGAGCGACAATCGCCAGATGTATGTCTATTTCTCCATGACGGAAAGCCAGGTGATGGATTTCCTGACCGCCTATCCTTCCATGGAAGAGGCCATCCATCATTTCCCGAAAGTCCGCTTGCTTTTGCCGGGTGGAAAGCCTTACGATGAGCAGGGATGGGTGGAGAGCGTCAGCGGCATCGTTGACGAACAGACCGGTGCCGTCAGTGTGCGTGCGGTCTTCCCTAACGCAGGCGGGCGATTACTCTCAGGCGGTACGGCTCGTGTGCTGCTGCCTCATGTCTATAAGGAGGCTATCCTCATCCCACAGGAAGCCACCTTTGAGATCCAAGACAAGGTGTTTGTCTATAAGGTGAAAGAGGGCAAAGCTGTATCGGAGATGATCGAGGTGACACGTCTGCACGATGGACAGCAGTTTGTGGTCACAAAGGGATTAGCCAAGGGGGATGTCATCATTGCCAGAGGAGCGGGATTAGTCAAAGAAGGTACAAACGTAATCAGCAGTAAATAGTATCTATGGCATTTCATGTAAAGACATTTATTGATCGTCCGCTGCTCTCTTTGGTGATCAGCGTAATTATGGTCACGATAGGTATCATCTCTATGTTCACGCTCTCCGTCGAGAAGTATCCCGACATTGCCCCGCCTACGGTCGATGTGTGGGCCAGCTATCCCGGTGCCAGTGCCGAGGCGGTGCAGAAAGCGGTGGTAGCCCCTTTGGAAGAAGCCATCAACGGAGTGGAGAACATGACCTACATGACTTCGCAGGCGGGTAACGGAAGTGGCAGCGTCACCATCTATTTCAAACAAGGGACGAATGCCGACATGGCCGCCGTGAACGTGCAGAATCGAGTGACACAAGCACAAGCGATGCTTCCGCAGGAGGTGTTACGCATTGGCGTGATGACGCAAAAGCAACAGCCTGGACAGTTGCGAAGCATCGGATTGGAATCGCCAGGAGGCACCTACGACGAAGCCTTTCTGGCGAACTATTTCTACAACAACTTGCGCCAGTACATTTTGCGCATACAGGGTGTAGGCAAGGTGGAAGTGTTCAGTGCCCAGTATGCCCTGCGCATTTGGCTCCGTCCTGATGCCATGGCCGCACGCAAGTTGGTGCCAAGCGACATCACCCGTGTGTTGGAGGAGCAGAACTTGGAGGCTTCCATCGGTGCGTTGGGAGAGAACTCACAGAACGTCTTTCAGTATGTGCTCCGCTACACCGGTCGCAAGACGACAGTGGAGGAGTTCGAGAATCTGGTCATTGCCTCGCTACCCTCAGGGGAGGAGTTGCGGTTGAAGGAGGTGGCCGACCTGCAGCTGGGACTCAACGACTACAGCTTCTGTAGCCAGATCAATGGCCACAACGGTGTGATGGGCATGATCCAACAGACCTCCGGTTCCAACGCAACAAAGATCAACCTGGAGATCGACCGTCTCATCACCGAGCTGGAGAAGAGCCTGCCCAAGGACATCCGCATCGTCACCTTTGATAACACCAACGATTTTCTCTTTGCCTCCATGCATGAGGTGGTACTCACCTTAGTCATCGCTATCCTGCTGGTGCTCGTGGTGGTCTATTTTTTCTTGCAAGATCTGCGTGCCACGCTGGTACCCGCAGTGGGCATCCTCGTGTCGCTCATCGGTACTTTTGCCTTCATGCAGGTGGCAGGTTTTTCCATCAACCTGCTCACGCTCTTTGCCTTGGTGCTGGTCATCGGTACGGTGGTGGACGACTCCATCGTCGTGGTGGAGGCGGTGCAGGCACGCTTCGATGCAGGCTACAAAGATCCCATCCATGCGGCCAAGGATGCGATGGGAGGATTGACCTCGGCGCTCTTCACCACCTCATTAGTCTTCATGGTCATCTTCGTGCCGGTCTCTTTCCTGGGAGGCACAACGGGCATCTTCTATCGGCAGTTCGGATTGACCATGGCCGTAGCGGTGGGCCTCTCTTTCATCAATGCCATCACCTTGTCGGCTGCCTTGTGTGCCTTGTTATTGAAACCCATTGATCCCGAGCAGCGAGGCATCTCCTATCGGGTGCGTGTAGCCTACCAAGCCTCTTTCCACACGATTATGGGCAAATATACGCAAATGGCCTTGCACTTCATCCGTCGTAAATGGCTGGTAGGCGCAAGTATAGCCACGGCTTGTCTGCTTCTCGCCTTGCTGATGAGCCAGGTGCAGACCGGATTCGTGCCCGACGAGGATACGGGTGCTATCAATGTCGATGTCACGGCACCCCCGGGCTATACACAGCAAAAGACGGACAAGATCCTTCAACGCATCAGTAGGCAGATCGGACAGATAGAGGCTGTGCAAGACGTGGCGGCAGTTGTGGGATTCTCTTTCTCAGGTTCAGGCAGCAGCTATGGCATGTGTTTCGTCCAGCTCAAACCGTGGGATCAACGCAAGGGGGTGAGCCAGCAAGCGGTGCTCAATGAGATCAACGCCCTGCTTGCCAACGAGCATGAAGCCACGGCGATGGCGACCACTCCCGGCATGATCGACGGCTACGGCAATAGCGGTGGCATTGAGTTTTCCATAGTCAATAAGAACGGAACAGACATTCGCTCCTTCTTCGAGGTGAGTGAGGCATTTATCGCAAAACTGAACGAATGTCCCGAGATTCAGGAGGCATACAGCGGCTATGACATCAACTATCCGCAATATGCCGTCGATGTGGATGCTTCGCGGTGCAAGAAATGGGGCCTCTCTCCAGCCACCGTACTGAATGAGTTGAGTGCCTATATGGGAAGTGCCTACGTCTCGAATCTCAACCTATATAATAAGGTCTATCAGGTGACGATGCAACTACGTCCCGAGGATCGTGCCCGCATGGAACAACTCGATCAGCTCTTCGTGCGCTCTGACCGGGGTGAGATGTTGTCCATCAGTCCCTTCATCACACTCCGCAAGGAATACCGTCCACAGGTGCTCAATGCCTTCAACATGGTGAGCAGCATCGGAGTTACTGGTATGTTGGCGGAAGGTGCCTCATCGGGCAAGGTCATCCGGCTCATCAAGGAGATGGCCGAACAGCATCTGCCCACGGGCTATGGAATCGAATATTCGGGTATCACCCGGGAGGAGAATGAGTCGGGCAGTCATGTATGGATCATCTTTGCCCTCTCCCTCTTCTTCATCTATTTGGTCATGGTGGCCCTCTATGAGAGTCTGTTCATCCCCTTGGCGGTATTGCTTTCCGTGCCCTTCGGTCTGATGGGCTCTTTCCTCTTCGCTTGGCTTTTCGGCGTGGAAAACAATATCTACCTGCAAATCGGACTGATCATGCTGATCGGTCTCCTCTGCAAGACCGCTATCCTGCTCACGGAGTATGCCACTCAATGCCGTGAAGCTGGCATGAGTCTCAAGCAGGCGGCCTTCTTCAGTGCCAAGATGCGTTTACGCCCCATCCTGATGACCTCGCTCACCATGATCTTCGGTATGCTTCCGCTCATGTTTGCCACAGGCGTAGGTGCCAACGGCAGTCGTACCATCGGGGTAGGCACTGTGGGCGGTATGCTCATCGGTACACTCGGCCTGCTCTTCGTCACTCCTGCACTCTTTGTCCTCTTTCAGACATTGCAGGAGAAGTTCAAACCCATCAAGACATTTAAGTCCGTTGACGATCCGCTCATCCAACAGGAGTTGGAACAGATTGCAACCTATTCAAAGAACAAACAGCATCAATCCGTATGAAACGAATCATTTTCATCCTATCCTGGTGTGTATGTGGTCTGGGAACGCTACATGCACAAGACAGCATCTTCGTGGATGTGCACCTTCGAGTGCTCATCCATGAGGCCCTGGACCGCAATGCAGACATCCGTGTCGCATCCCTCCACATAGAGAAGGCGGCTGCTATGCTGAGAAGTGCGAAACTGAACTACCTGCCCAGTTTCTCGCTCTCCCCATCAGGCACGATCAGCAAAGTGCAGAGCCAAGCAGCTTTTAAGAGCTATTCCCTGCCGCTCACGATGGAATGGGAGTGGCAGCTGGGTGGTGGACAACAAGGCGAGCAACAGGTAGCGGAAGCCCAGTGGCGGCAAAGTGGCGAACAGCTTCGCTACCAACAGGTGCAACTCATCGCCGAACTGGCCAATTCCTACTACACCCTGATCCTGCTCGATCGCCAGATAGACATCACCCGACAGAGCATTCATAACCAAGAAGCTAACCTGAAAGCCATCCGTGCGCTGCACGCAGTGGGAAAGATGGATGCCTTGGCAGTCCACCAAGCGGATGCTACCCTCCAAAGTGTCCGCAGCTCATTCGTGGAACTGGAGTCGCAACGCAGCAAGGTAGAGACCGCTATCTCGTTGTTGCTTGATCGCAAGGCGGGGGTTATCGCTCGTTCCTCTTGGGAGAAGGTGGAAGGCATTCGCATGAATCCTTCCCAGCCGATTGCACTCGAACAGCTTTCGTCACGTCCGGATGTGCGCAGTGCCGAATATGCGTTGCAGGCAGCATACGGGCAAGCACGAGTGGCCAACTCTGCCCTCTATCCCACGCTTCGCATCACCGCCGATGCAGGTTGGACTAACAACTTGGGCGAAATCATCTATCCGGGCAAACAGCTGCTGAACCTCATTGGAGGACTCACCCAACCGCTCTTTGCCCGGGGCGCACTCAAGGCCAGACGGCAAGCAGCTGAGATCGAGCGAAAACAGGCGGAGATCAGTTTTGAGAAAGCTTTGTTGGTCGCTGGCGGGGAGGTGAAAGATGCCTTATCCGAATGCACAGCCGCCCAGCGGAAAAAGCCGCTCCGCCAAGCGCAGTTAGAGGCCAGCCAAAAAGCCTACGAGCAATGTCAGCAGCTACTCCGGCACTCGCAGACAGTCACCTATATAGACGTGCTTGCCGCCCAGTCCTCCCTCCTTTCCGCAGAGCTTCAATATGCTGCCGATTGGTTAGAGGGTCAACAGGCGCTCATCAACCTCTACAAGGCGTTATGTCCATGATCCATCCATTCACGCAGTACTACTAACTCTCCCGAGAAGATATACGTCATCAGCCAAGTTGGTAGTACCGCTCCGACAAAGTCAGTATATCTGCTCGGAAAAAACGTTGCCCATCGTGTCAAGAAACCATGGGCAATATTTCCTATTTTTATGGGCAATGTTTTCCAAATCTATGGGCAATGTTTTTTCTTGCGACGGGCAATGTTTTTCAACGCAATGGGCAATAGAATTTGGTGCTATCGGCAACGTTTGGGAGAGCCATGCCAAGAGCAGCCTAAGCAATAGACCTCCGTCAAATCGAAACCTTCCACGGATTGCTCCGGATACTTTGGGCGTACCTCACCATTGGCATAGACATAGACCAATAGCCGCTCCCCTTGCGCATTCTTCACATAGAACGAACTGATCTCACACTGCGGACAACGATACTTTCTCATGAGCAATTCTCTCCTTGATTTTATGATAGACATGAATAAAAGCGGGGATTAAAAACAGGTCGGCACAACACCAGGCCATCGGATCGCCGAAGCTGACGCCACTAAAGGCGAAAGCGGGCACGACCCAAAGGCTGACTGACGCACGGGCAATCATCTCCGCTACACCCGAGAACATGGCGAAATTGCTGAACCCGACACCTTGAATGGAATAACGCAAGATGCAAAGCACGCCAAGCACGGGATAGAAACAGCAGATCACCCGTAAATAATAGACCGCATAATCAAGCACTTCCACCTCAGACGCATCCACAAACAACCGAGACATAGGGCGAGCTCCTAACGCAACGATCATCGCTGACACGACCGCATAAGTCAGCATCATCACCAAACTGACCTTGATGCCTTGCAAGATTCGATCAATCTTACCCGCTCCATAGTTTTGCCCACAATAGGTGGCCATGGCAATGCCTAAGCTCTCAAACGGACAGATAAAGAACATCTTGATGCGCACGGCCGCACTGAATGCCGCTACACAGGCGGTACCCAACGCATTGTTGGCACTTTGCAACATGATGCTACCGATCGCCGTGATGGAGAATTGCAGCCCCATCGGTACTCCCATCGCTAACAGCATCTTGGCTAAACGTTTATCGAAATGGAGATCCGCCGCGGATTCCGCCTGTAAGATCGGGAAACGACGACGCATATAGAGGTAACAGAGTATAGCGGAAATTCCTTGCGCCACCACCGTAGCGATGGCCGCTCCCTTCACGCCCCATCCTAACACGACGATGCAAAACAGATCGAGCAGGATATTCAAGACAGTGGAGAAGAGGAGAAACCAAAAGGGGGTCTTGCTATCGCCCAAAGCCCGGATGATACTGGCCAACAAATTATAGAAGAAGGTGCAGGGAATGCCCGCAAAGGTGACAAACAGATAGGCATAGGCCCCCTCAAAGATCGTATCGGGAGTCTGCATTCCCCGCAAAATGTCTCCACAGAAGAAGCAGGAGATCGCCGCGATCACCAACGACATCATAGCAGCCAATTGCAACCCGACATTGACGTAACGACGCATCACGACATAGTCTCGGGCACCAAACTTTTGAGCTACCGGAATGCCGAACCCGGCACAACAACCGTTACAGAAGCCCAAGATCAAAAAAATAACGGAACTGCTGGCACCCACCGCAGCCAAGGAGTCGATGCCTAAGAAGCGACCAACAATCGCCGCATCAATCAACGAATAGGTTTGCTGCAGCAGATTTCCCAGCAGCAGTGGCATGAGAAAGGTGAAAAGTTGCGGGAAGATCGCACCCGAAGTCATTTCTTTTGATGTTGCCATAAGCCAAATCTACGTCTGATAACCTTGGCGCGAAATTAGGAATTTTTCTATTCTCCCAGCGTAGTTCCCTCGTTATATTGTTGATTATTGGGTAAGCCCGGCTTTCCAACACCTCTCTCCATCAAAGCTTTGAGTTGGGGCAAATAACGCTGATAGACCGCCCGTGGCTCCACGCCCTGCTGTTTGCAAATGGAAGCAGCCATACCTACCACTTCACCCATCATACCGGTGGTTCGCATGACACGTACAGTTCCTAACGTCACGTGCGTCACACTAATATCCCTGCCTGCCATAAAGAGGTTACTCACGTTGCGGGAATAGAGGCAACGGTAAGGAATCGGATAAGGATGAATTGGAATATGTTTGGCAATCGACTTGAATTCCCTTCCAGGGAAATTGGCCGTATTCTCTGGATCAGGATAATGCAAGTCTATCGACCAAGTGGCAGCAGCTGTTCCATCTTCATACACCGTATGGTTACGCAAATCATTTTCCGTTAAGATATAGTCGCCTAACAATCGGCGAGACTCCCGTTTACCGGCCACATAAGCCACCCATGCCAACTTGCGGTTCCGATAAGGCTCATTCTCTTTCATCCTATTCTTCAAATAACTCCAATTGGAATAAACCACCAACAACCCATAATCTCGGATTTGCTCAAACTCTTTGATTTGATCTTTGTGCATACCCGTCTCCCAAGTCCATTCACCCATCATCACCTGCTCACTATTTTGCTCATTGAACGCAACGCCATAACTGAACTCAGGGAAAGCGGTCGGTTTCCCGGCATCCTCCGAATACCATTGCACGGAGGCTCCCATCGTCATAGCATCCGCCTGCTTAGGAGCGGTACCTTCCGCAAATTCCTCCTCACTCTCTCTTCCCATTCGATAGTCGGCACCCGCCAAATAGCCGATCGTGCCATCTCCGGTGCAATCAGCAAAGAGCGGGGCCTCCAACGCCATCTCCTCTCCTCGCTCCGTATGCTGGATAATAACACGACAAATACAAGTACCCTCTTTCTCCACCTTAGTAGCTCGACAGTTCACAAAAAGGGTGATATTAGGTTCGTTCGCTACAATCGCCGCCTTCTGCTCATCCGCATAGTTGCTGGCCGGTTGCGCATTGCCCTCCTTCGTGGGGCCAAACTCTTTCTGCAAGTCGCCTAACGCTTTATAGGGTCCTGATTCCAATCGGCCACCGAGATGCACACGCACTTCGGAACTGTTGTTTCCTCCCAGTACCGGACGATCGTTGACCAACGCTACCCGACAACCCAGTCGAGCCGCTGAGACAGCCGCACTAATACCAGCCACGCCACCTCCTACTACGACCAAATCATAAGAACCCTTCAAGGGAACAGTCTCAGGCATTCCCAATGCTTTACGGCGAAACGCATCCAGAGCGGCCAAATCCGTCGGTGGCACATCATCAGCATCTGTCGTGAAATAGATCGCATCGCAACGCCCATCAAATCCGGTCAGATCACGCAGACAGAGGGTCTTCCGCTGTTGGTCAATCGAAACCTTTCCCGCAGCTTGCCACATCCATGCCGTTCCTTCAGCGCCTAAAGGCGAAGCCATTGGCTGACCATCCACCAACAAGCTAAACTGCCCGGGACCAGCGGCAGACCTCCAAGGAGCTGTCCAATTATAGGTGCGCACATAAACGTAATAATCACCTACCACCGGAAAGGTCACCTCCGTAATCGCATCCTCCACGGGTTCTCCCATGCCATGTGCCAAGAGATAGGGCGAGCCCATCTGATCCATGAATTGCTGATCCACTACCCAGCCACCTTTTTGCGCAAAACTTTCTGCCTCAACAAACAGACTGGCTGCGTGAGCCACCAAGGAGAGAAACCAAAGACTCAATCCAACCATCCACAACCGCATTCTTTTCATACTAAAGCCTTTATTGATTTAACTCACATTTTTTTGTGACTGAAGTAAAGCTGACGCAACTTGTAATCCGCCAGGAGCAACAAGAGCGCAAGCACCCCAATCGAACAGTAGAAAGGATAACTCTCCCCTTTGAACAACTCAAAATGAGGCCAAGAGAAATCTAAATAGAGCAAGACACCTACCGCTAACGCAATCAATGCGCAGGTGGCCAAAAGAAGAGCCAAGCAACTTAGCCGCTCATCACGTTTGCGCTTGGCTGCTGCTTGACGCATTACCTCACCCATCAGCGTGGCCCGAAAACCCATTGGTAACCGCTCTTCAGGTAATTGCGCAAAAAGCTGTTCCCAAGAATCTTTTCCTTGTTGTTGCATAGTTAGTTTATTCATCTTCCATTTCTTTCAGTATGACATATAACTTTTTACGAATACGATGGAGGCGCACTTTCACATTCGTTGATTTCTGCCCGGTAATCTCCGCCAACTCGTCGATCGACTTCTGCTGCCAATAAAAAAGCAAAATCAAAGCCCGATCGTCAGCAGGTAATAACCGTAAAGCCATCTCCAAATGAGCCAGACGATCCTCGTTGCCCCCACTACCTATCCACTGCTCGACATCCTCCTCCGTGACTCGCTCGATTACAGACTCATCAAGGGGTAGGCATTCTTGCCGTTTGCGACGGGTAGCAGAAATGGCTAAATTGTAAGCGACACGATACAACCACGTAGAGAAACTACTTTGTTGCTTAAAGCCGGAGAGATGCTCAAACACCTTCAACCAAGTATCTTGTGTCAGTTCCTCCGCTTCCTCTCGATTCTGCACGATACGATTGATCAACGCAAAGATCGGCTGACTATACCGATCCACCAAACAGGCGAAGCTGGCTACATCACCCGCCAGTACACGTTGAATGTAATATGTATCACTGTACAACTCCATTGTACCCTATTGACGCATCCCCGAACAATAGGTTACAGCATCATGCCAACAAATGTACAATTATTTTCTTTCCATTCAGATGTAACTTTCCTTCTTTCCTTGCGTCAAATGGGCAAAACAAGCATAGTAACTTAAAACGATGTATAATTATGATGGATTTTATTTCTATCCCGTTAGTTGTCGGGATCATTTGCGCAGGGATTTATGGATTGTTCGAACTGTTTGTTAGACGGAAAGAACGGTTAGCGATCATTGAAAAGATCAGCAACAATTTGGATGCATCCGCATTTGAAGGCAAATTGGGGCTACCCAATTACATGAGTCGCTTCTCGTTTAGTGCGTTAAAAGTGGGATGTCTGTTAGCTGGAATCGGATTAGGGTTGATGGTTGGTTTCTTTATTAATTTGAGCTTGAGAAATATGTACTATCAGGAACACCAATTTACAGAAATGGCCTTCAGCTCATCAGTGCTCCTTTTTGGAGGTATTGGCTTAATCGTAGCATTCGTAATTGAGTTGAAACTAAACAAAGACAAGAAAGCCTAAACAAGCGAAACAAACGAACATAAAAAAAGCGGTTCATCAAAAGGTGAATCGCTTTTTTTATATCGAAATATGAACTGTCTTACTCAGCAGCCTGCTCCTCTGCCGGTGCCTCTGTTGCAGGAGCCTCAGCAGCGGGTGCCTCCTCAGCGGCAGCAGCTGACTTCTTGCGAGAACGTCTGGTCTTCGGAGCCTTCTTAGCTGCAGAATCCTTCATCATGTTCTCATCGTAGTCAACCAACTCAATGAAGCACATGGAAGCGTTATCGCCAAGACGGTTACCAGTCTTGATGATACGAGTGTAACCACCCGGACGATCTGCGATCTTCTGAGAGATCTCCTTGAACAACTCAGTAACAGCATACTTGTCCTGCAAATAGCTGAATACCGTACGTCTTGAATGAGTCGTATCCTCCTTTGACTTCGTGATCAGAGGTTCAACATACTTACGGAGCGCCTTAGCTTTAGCTGTTGTCGTGAAGATTCTCTTGTGCTTGATCAAAGAGCAAGCCATATTCGAAAGCATAGCGTCACGGTGAGTGTTTGTGCGACCCAAATGATTGATTTTCTTATTATGTCTCATCGTTACTTATTCTTTATCCAATTTATACTTACTGATATCCATACCGAATGAAAGGTTCAAGCTCTCCAACAACTCATCCAACTCCGTGAGCGACTTCTTACCGAAGTTACGGAACTTCAACAAATCGTTCTTATTGAACTTAACCAACTCACCCAATGTCTCAACATCTGCGGCTTTTAAGCAATTCAAAGCACGAACGGAAAGGTCCATATCAGCTAACTTGCTTTTAAGCAACTGACGCATATGAAGTACTTCCTCATCGAACTCTTCATTGCCTTCAGTATCTGCTGTCTCAATAGCGATCTTTTCATCTGAGAACAACATGAAATGATGAATCAGAATCTTTGCAGCCTCCTTCAATGCATCCTTCGGATGAATGGAGCCATCAGTCGCTATCTCAAGAACCAATTTCTCGTAGTCCGTCTTCTGTTCAACGCGATAATTCTCTACCGTATATTTCACATTACGAATCGGGGTGAAGATAGAATCAATTGCAATCACGTTCACTTCTGCGAGAGGATCGCGATTCTCATCTGCAGGGATATAACCACGGCCCTTATTGATCGTCAACTCAATCGTAAAGCTTGCGGTAGGATCCAAGCGGCAAATCACCAAGTCCGGATTCAATACATCGAAACCAGACAGCTGTTTACCAATATCACCGGCTTTGAACACTTCCGAACCCGAAACGGCAATACTTACTTTCTCATTCTCCATGTCATCCACAACACGCTTGAAACGAACCTGCTTCAAGTTAAGGATAATGTTAGTTACATCCTCAATCACACCGGGAATCGTACCAAATTCATGGTCAACACCGTCGATCTTGATAGAAGTAATTGCAAAACCTTCAAGAGATGACAAGAGAATACGGCGCAAAGCATTACCTATTGTAATACCGTAGCCGGGCTCCAACGGACGAAATTCAAACTTTCCGAAGAAATTGTCCGCTTCCAACATTAATACTTTATCGGGTTTTTGAAATGCTAATATCGCCATGGAAATCAATTATTATTTAGAATACAATTCTACGATCAACTGCTCTTTGATGTTTTCAGGAATGTCAGCTCGCTCTGGCAAATGCAATAATTTACCGCTCATAGAGTTCTGATCCCACTCAATCCAAGGATATTTACTGTGATTGAAACCTGACAAAGCATCAGCAACAACCTCCAAAGATTTAGATCGCTCACGAACACCTACAATTTGACCGGGCTTAACAGAATAAGAGGGAATGTTAACCACAGAACCATCAACTGTGATGTGACGGTGAGATACCAACTGACGTGCTGCAGCTCTTGTCGGAGCAATGCCCAAACGGTAAACCACATTATCTAAGCGACCCTCTAATAACTGAAGCAGAACCACACCAGTAATACCCTTAGAACGAGAAGCCTTCTCAAATAAATTTCTAAATTGCTTCTCTAAAACTCCATAAGTGTATTTAGCTTTTTGCTTCTCACGGAGCTGAATGCCATACTCAGAGGTCTTTCTCTTTCTGGAGTTACCATGCTGTCCAGGAGGATAGTTTTTCTTCGAAAGAACTTTATCCGCCCCGAATATTGCCTCGCCAAACTTACGGGCAATTCTTGTTTTAGGTCCAGTATATCTTGCCATTTTTTTATTAGTTTAAAAGTTCTGATGAATCTGGAATCGTGCAGCCGCGATCACAGAGAGGGTAAGGTCAATATGCAATCTATTCACAATTCCGGATTCAAATATAAAACTATAGATTAATTATACTCTTCTCTTTTTCGGAGGACGACAACCGTTATGAGGAAGCGGAGTAACATCAATAATCTCAGTCACCTCGATACCAGCACCATGGATTGTTCTGATAGCAGACTCGCGACCATTACCCGGTCCCTTGACGTACACTTTTACTTTTCTTAATCCAAGATCATAAGCTACCTTAGCACAATCCTGAGCAGCCATCTGGGCTGCATAGGGAGTATTCTTCTTAGAGCTTCTGAAACCCATCTTGCCAGCTGAAGACCAACTGATAACTTGTCCCTCGCTATTCGCTAATGAAACAATGATGTTATTAAAAGAAGAATGAATATGTGCTTGACCAAAAGCGTCAACCTTTACGTTTCTCTTCTTTGCTGCGACTGTTTTCTTTGCCATATTAACTCTTATTATTTAGTAGCTTTTTTCTTATTTGCAACAGTTTTCTTCTTACCCTTACGAGTACGAGCATTGTTCTTTGTACTCTGACCTCTCAAGGGTAAACCCAAACGGTGACGAACACCTCTGTAGCAACCAATATCCATCAAACGCTTGATGTTAAGCTGTACCTCTGAACGAAGGTCACCCTCCACTTTGTATTCAGCGCCAATGATCTCACGAACTTTCGCAGCCTGATCGTCTGTCCAATCTTGAACCTTAATATCGCGATCAACGCCTGCTTTATCTAATATGGATTTTGCCGCACTACGACCGATACCAAAAATATAGGTCAAAGCGATCTCTCCTCTTTTATTTTGTGGCAAGTCTACACCAACTATTCTTATAGCCATATTACTTACTTAATATTTTCTGCAAAAATAATAAATTATCCTTGACGTTGTTTATACTTAGGATTTTTCTTGTTAATTACATACAAGCGCCCTTTTCTTCTGACAATTTTACACTCAGGTGTGCGCTTCTTTAAAGATGCTCTTACTTTCATATCGTGTTATATTTTATTTGTATCTAAAAGCAATTCTACCTTTCGATAGATCATAAGGAGACATTTCGACTCTTACCTTATCTCCCGGAAGAATCTTTATATAATGCATACGCATCTTCCCGGAAATATGAGCTGTAATCTCATGTCCATTCTCCAATTCAACACGGAACATCGCATTAGACAATGCCTCTACGATTACTCCATCTTTCTCAATTGCTGCCTGTTTAGCCATACTAAAATCTAATTAAATCGCTCTGTCTCCAAGAACTTCCTCTATATAGGCAAACGAAGATAAAATCTGCGGACCATCCGGACGTATTGCAATACAATGCTCAAAATGGGCTGAAGGCTTACGATCCTTTGTACGAACCGTCCAACCATCACGCTCAAAAACGACATTCTTGCTTCCCATGTTGATCATCGGTTCAATACAGATACACATACCGCTACGCATCAATGCTCCACAACCTCTACGTCCATAATTGGGCACCTCAGGCTCCTCATGCATTTTTCGACCAATACCATGCCCCACAAGTTCTCTCACCACAGAATAGTTATGAGACTCACAATAGGACTGAACTGCATTACTGATATCTCCGATACGATGACCCTCTACTGCACATTGGATGCCCAAATACAAAGACTCTTTTGTCGTCTTTAGTAATTTAAGCACGTCAGAAGCTACCTCACCTACACAAAAAGTATATGCAGAATCACCTGTAAAACCATTTAGTGTCGTACCACAATCTACCGAGATAACATCCCCCTCTTTAAGAATCACTTTTGAGGAAGGAATGCCATGAACAACTTGTTCATTGACCGACGCACAAATGGAATTTGGGAAACCTCCATAGCCCAAGAAAGCCGGGGTCGCACCATGATCACGGATAAATGTCTCGGCTATCTTATCAAGCTGTAGCGTAGAAATTCCAGGAGCAATATGCTTAGCTAACTCTCCAAGCGTTTTGCCCACCAGTTGATTCGCATCACGCATCAACTCGATTTCTTCATCTGTTTTTAAATAGATCATTGTCTTTAATAAGCTCCTGCAGCCGAACGACCTTTAATTCTACCTGACTTCAACAAACCATCATAATGACGCATCAGCAGGTGACTTTCAACTTGCTGTAACGTGTCGAGCACTACACCAACCAAAATCAACAAGGAAGTACCACCAAAGAATTGGGAGAACTCCATGCTAACACCAGCCATACGTGCAAATGCGGGCAAAATTGCCACAATCGCCAAGAAAAATGCACCCGGCAAAGTAATGCGATCCATAATGGCATCCAAATACTCCTTAGTATTATTTCCAGGTTTTACGCCTGGAATAAAGCCATTATTGCGCTTGAGATCGTCAGACATCTGAGTTGGATTAATTGTAATCGCCGTATAGAAATACGTGAAAACAATAATCAATACAGCAAAAACGAAATTATACCAAAAGCCGGAATTATCCATAAAAGCAGCCCAGAAGCCACTCTGATCACCTTGATTAGAGAAACCTACGATAGAAATAGGAATAAACATAATCGCCTGTGCGAAAATGATAGGCATCACATTCGCAGCATTAACCTTTAAGGGAATATACTGACGGGCACCACCATACTGCTTATTGCCAATAATTCTTTTCGCATACTGAACGGGGACTTTGCGAGTTCCTTGCACTAACAAAATAGCCCCAGCTATTACTAGTAAAAGGAATAACATCTCGATCAAGAACATCACCAAACCACCTGTTTTCTCACTTGTTCGAGAGACAAACTCTTGGAACAAAGAATGAGGTAAACGGGCAATGATACCAATCAAGATGATAAAGGAAATACCATTTCCTATGCCTTTATCCGTAATTCGCTCACCAAGCCATAAGATAAACATGCTACCCGCAGCCAAAATCACAGCTGAAGAAATTGTAAACCAGATACCACCAGGCAATGAAGCGCCCACAGCTCTCAATTGTACACTCAGGTTAACCAAATAGGTAGGACCTTGGAACAATAAAATAGCCACGGTTAAATAACGCGTCCACTGGTTTATCTTTCTTCTACCACTCTCACCCTCTCTTTGCAGCTTCTGAAAAGAGGGGACAGCAATAGCCATCAGCTGCATCACAATAGATGCGGAGATGTAAGGCATAATTCCTAATGCAAAAATAGACGCATTAGAAAAAGCACCGCCGGAGAACATATCCAACAAGGCAAGCAATCCGCCTCTTGTCTGCTCTTGCAAAGCAGTCAATGCCTTCGGATCAATACCTGGAAGAACAACGAAAGTACCAAAACGGTAAATCATCACTAACAAAAGAGTAGTGAGGATCCGATTTCTCAGATCCTCAATCTTCCAAATATTCTTTATTGTTTCAACAGCACTCATAGCTTAGAGTTTAACAACAGTTCCACCTACAGCTTGGATGGCAGCCTCTGCTGATTTAGAGAATGCATGAGCTTCAACCTCCAATTTTGCAGTTAAAGCACCTTTACCAAGAACCTTAACCAACTGAGAAGAAGAGATGAAACCTGCCTCCTGAAGTTCGCTGAGACCGATCTTGCTCAAACCTTTAGCCTCAGACAACTTCTGCAAAGTCTCAATATTGATTGCCTTATACTCTACACGATTAATATTCTTGAAACCAAATTTAGGTAAGCGTCTCTGGATAGGCATCTGACCACCCTCGAAACCGATCTTATTCTTATAACCAGATCTTGATTTCGCACCTTTGTGACCTCTCGTTGAAGTTCCACCTAATCCAGAACCCGGACCACGACCAATTCTCTTTCTGGTCTTAGTAGAACCCTCAGCCGGTCTTAAATTTGATAAATTCATATCTTATAATATTATTCGATCAATGATTATTTAACTACAGAAACCAAATGTTTCACCTTCTCAACCATACCCAAAATAGCCGGGGTAGCCTCATGCTCTACGACTTGGTTAATCTTACGCAAGCCCAGTGCATCCAAGGTTCTCTTCTGGTCTTTCGGGCACTTAATTCTACTCTTTACCTGTTGTACTTTGATAGTTGCCATAAAATCATCCTCCCTAATTAACCTTTAAAAACTTTCTCCACAGCGATGCCTCTATTCTGAGCTACATCGAACGGGCCTCTCAACTCGCCCAAAGCGGCAATAGTAGCCTTCACCAAGTTATGAGGGTTAGAAGAACCCTTAGACTTAGCCAAGACGTCAGTGATACCTACGCTCTCCAAAACGGCACGCATTGCACCGCCCGCCTTAACACCAGTACCGTGAGATGCCGGTTTGATTAGCACCTTAGCACCACCAAACTTAGCAATCTGCTCGTGAGGAATAGTTCCTTTGTGAACAGGCACCTTAATCAAATTCTTCTTAGCAGCCTCAACACCTTTTGCGATAGCAGTAGTCACCTCACTGGCCTTACCCAAGCCGTAGCCAACCACGCCATCCTCGTTACCTACTACAACAATAGCGGCAAAGCTGAACGTACGTCCACCTTTTGTGACCTTGGTTACACGATTAATCGCAACCAGTCTGTCCTTCAACTCTAAGTCGTTGGTTGATTTTACTCTATTATTTGCCATCTTCATTAAAATTTAAGGCCGCCGTTACGTGCAGCATCTGCTAATTCTTTAATTCTTCCGTGATACAAGTAACCGTTACGATCGAATACAACTGCTTGTACACCGGCTTCTTGCGCATTCTTGGCGATCATCTCACCAACCTTAGCGGCGATCTCCTTCTTCGGAGCCTTCAACTCCAATTTCAGAGAAGAAGCAGCAGCTAAAGTCTTTCCTATAGTATCATCGATAACCTGTGCATAGATCTGCTTATTACTTCTAAACACAGAGAGGCGCGGACGCTCCGCAGTACCGGAAATCTTACCACGTACACCCGCTTTTATTTTTAATCTTCTTTCTAACTTCGTTGTCATGATAATTTCAGTTTACGTAGATTACTTACCTGCTGACTTACCAGACTTTCTGCGAATCTCCTCACCAACAAACTTAATACCCTTACCTTTATAAGGCTCCGGCATTCTGAATGAGCGGATCTTAGCACAAATCTGACCTAACAATTGCTTATCAGCTGACTCAAGGATAATAAGCGGATTCTTATTTCTCTCAGACTTCGTCTCTACCTTTACCTCCTTGGGCAATTGCAAGTAGATGTTGTGCGTATAGCCTAAAGAGAGATCCAACAACTGGCCCGTGTTAGACACACGATAACCGACACCAACCAACTCGAGTTCTTTCTTGTAACCCTCAGAGCAACCAACAACCATGTTGTTGATCAAAGCACGATATAAACCATGCATTGCGCGGTGATTCTTATCGTCAGTCGGACGAGTCAAATGAATAACTCCATCTTCCAACGCAACGTTGATATCAGGATTAATTTCCTGTACAAGCTCACCCTTCGGACCCTTTACGGTTACAACATTATCCTTAATGGTAACTGTTACACCGGCCGGCACATGAATTGGCAATTTTCCTATTCTTGACATTCTTCTATCCTCCTAATTAATAAACATAACATAATACCTCACCACCAATCTTCAGATCGCGAGCCTCTTTGTCTGTCATCACACCCTTAGAAGTAGAAAGAACAGCAATACCTAAACCGTTCAATACCCTCGGCATGTCTTTGTAACCGGTGTACTTACGTAAACCTGGCGTAGAAACTCTCTCAAGTTTCTTAATCGCATTTACTTTGTTTACAAGGTCATACTTCAAGGCGATCTTAATTGTGCCTTGAGGACCATCCTCTACAAACTTGAAATTTAGAATGTAGCCCTTGTCGAAAAGGATCTTAGTGATCTCTTTCTTTAAATTTGACGCTGGCACCTCAACTACTCTGTGCTTCGCTTTGATCGCATTACGCAATCTTGTCAAATAATCTGCAATAGGATCTGTCATATATATAAATAATTAAATTGATCCGGACCACCCGGACAATATTTAAACAAAAATTTCGCTTACCAACTTGCCTTCTTTACACCCGGGATCAAACCATTAGATGCCATTTCACGGAATTGGATACGAGAAATGCCGAACTGGCGCATGTAACCTTTCGGACGGCCTGTAATTTTGCAACGATTGTGCAAACGTACAGGAGAAGCATTCTTTGGCAGAGCCTGCAATGCATCATAATCGCCCTCAGCTTTCAGTTGCGCTCTCTTAGCCGCATACTTTGCTACAAGCTTTGCTCTTTTGACCTCACGGGCCTTCATTGATTCCTTAGCCATAACTAATTAGTCTTTTTTTGCGTTTTTAAAAGGCAAACCAAATTCTCTTAGGAGCGCATAACCCTCCTCGTCTGTCTTCGCCGAGGTCACAAAGGTAATATTCATTCCTAATATCTTGGTAACATTATCGATATTAATTTCAGGGAAAATAATTTGCTCCTGAATACCAAGGGTATAGTTACCTCGACCATCGAGTTTGCTTTCAATACCCTTGAAGTCACGGATACGCGGAAGAGCAATTCGAACGAGTCTTTCTAAGAACTCATACATCTGCTCTCGACGCAAAGTTACCATTACACCAATAGGCATCTTCTTACGCAATTTGAAGTTAGAGATATCCTTCTTAGATACCGTAGCGACCGCTTTTTGACCAGTGATAGCTGTCAACTCACTGATAGCAACATCAATGATCTTCTTATCCGCAGTAGCCATACCTAATCCCTGATTGATCACAATCTTCTTCAAGACAGGAACCTGCATGATAGACTTGTAACCAAACTCCTTGGTCAACGCAGGTACAATTCTGTCCTGATACTCTTTCTTAAGACTGGCAGTATTGCTCATTACTTAATTTCCTCCCCAGATTTTTTTGAATAACGCACTAAAGCACCTTGCTCATTCAATCTGCGACCGATACGCGTTGCCTTGCCAGACTGCGGATCTACAACGTTCAGATTAGAAATATGGATAGGAGCTTCCTTCTTTTCGATTCCTCCTTGAGGATTCTTTGCACTCGGTTTAGTATGCTTTGAGACGATGTTTACGCCTTCAACGATAGCACGATTTGCCTTAACAAGCACCTGCAAAACACGACCAGTTTTGCCTTTATCATCGCCTGCATTAACAAAAACGATATCGCCTTTTTTGATATGTAACTTACTCATTATTTCTATAATTTATGAGATTAAAGTACTTCAGGTGCAAGTGACACAATTTTCATGTTAGTAGCACGAAGCTCTCTAGCTACCGGGCCGAAGATACGGCTACCTCGAATATCACCACCAGCATTCAACAACACGCAAGCATTGTCATCGAAACGGATATAAGAGCCATCCGCACGACGGATCTCCTTCTTCGTACGAACGATTACGGCCTTAGAGACAGCACCTTTCTTAACGTCACTCGAGGGGATCACGCTTTTGATTGCTACTACAATCACATCTCCCACAGTGGCATAACGCTTCTTTGTGCCGCCCAAAACGCGAATACACAGAGCCTCCTTAGCGCCACTATTATCTGCTACTACTAGTCTTGATTCTTGTTGTATCATTTTACTTAGCCCTTTCGATTATTTGAACTAATCTCCATCTTTTAGTCTTGCTCAAAGGACGAGTCTCCATAATCTTTACGGTATCACCAATGTTGCACTCGTTCTTCTCATCATGAGCATGATATTTCTTCGTCTTATTGACGAACTTTCCATAAATTGGGTGTTTCTCTTTCCACTTCACAGCAACAGTGATGCTCTTATCCATCTTGTTGCTAGTAACAACGCCCATTCTTTCTTTTCTTAAATTTCTAGTTTCCATCAGGCTCAATTATTTGTTGTTAAGTTCTCTCTGGCGCAATTCAGTCTTCATGCGCGCAATCAATTTGCGTTGCTGTTTCAACTGAGAAGGATTCTCCATCGGAGTAATACTGTGGTTAATGCGCTTCTGTGCGTAGGCAGCTACCTCAGCATCTACTCTCTCAAGCAACTCTTGTGTGCTTAACTCTCTAATTTCTGCAATCTTCATAACAAATTACGCATTTTGATTTTGCATGTCATAATCACGTCTCACAACAAACTTTGTTGTCACAGGAAGCTTTTGAGCCGCAAGGCGCAATGCTTCTTTCGCAATGTCAAAGGGAACTCCCTCGACCTCGAAAATCAAACGACCCGGGGTAACGGGCGCAACAAAACCTTCTGGATTACCTTTACCTTTACCCATACGAACCTCTGCAGGTTTCTTCGTAATAGGCTTATCGGGGAAGATACGTACCCAAACCTGGCCTTGACGCTGCATATAACGCGTAACAGCGATACGAGCGGCCTCAATCTGACGACCGGTAATCCATTTACTCTCTAATGACTTTATTCCAAATGAACCAAAAGCCAACTGATTGCCGCGCTGAGCCTCGCCCTTCATGCGCCCTTTCTGCTGTCTTCTGAATTTGGTTTTCTTAGGTTGTAACATCTCTTCTAATTAAATTCTAACATTTAACGATTAGCTCTTTTTCTCTTGAAGTTCTTATCTCTTCCGCCACCCATGTTATCATTACGGCGACCCGTTTCCTTTGCAGAAGTAAAAGAAGGAGCGAGATCACGTTTACCATAAACCTCGCCACGGCAGATCCAAACCTTCACACCCAGCAAACCGACCTTCGTCAAAGCCTCCGCCAACGCATAATCGATATCTGCACGGAATGTATGAAGAGGAGTTCTACCCTCCTTATACATCTCAGAACGAGCCATCTCAGCACCGTTGAGACGACCAGAGATCTGAATCTTAATACCCTCGGCACCCATGCGCATAGTTGAAGCAATAGCCATCTTTACAGCGCGACGGTAAGCGATCTTTCCCTCTAACTGACGAGCGATATTATTCGCTACGATAACAGCATCGAGCTCAGGCTTCTTCACCTCGAAAATGTTGATTTGAACCTCCTTATCAGTGATTTTCTTCAACTCCTCCTTCAGTTTATCAACCTCTTGACCACCCTTACCAATAATGATACCTGGACGAGATGTACAAACAGTGATCGTAATTAACTTCAATGTACGCTCAATAACAATACGAGATACACTAGCCTTTGCCAGACGGGCATTCAGATACTTACGGATTTTGCTATCTTCAAGCAAAGTATCTCCGTAATTCTTGCCGCCATACCAATTGGAATCCCAACCACGG
>OBLI01000609.1_pt1 | contig 37782 bp, 26 predicted proteins | sample 1519701 | NCBI WGS metagenome assembly OBLI01 (sample SAMEA3663005, study PRJEB22513) | pig gut metagenome | biome: pig gut; feature: pig-associated habitat; material: faeces | place: France | collected 2012
AGCATCGTGCTGCGAGTGGGTCACCATGACGATGGTGGTGCCTTCGCGGTGCAGTTCGCTCAGCAGGTTCATCACCTCCTGGCCGTTCTTCGAGTCGAGATTACCCGTGGGTTCGTCGGCCAGGATGAGCTTAGGGTTGGCCAACACGGCACGGGCAATGGCCACGCGCTGCTGCTGGCCGCCGGAGAGCTGGGCGGGGAAATGCTTGCGGCGGTGCGAGATGGCCATGCGGTCCATCACCGCCTCCACGCGCTGCCTGCGTTCCTTGGCCGGCACACCCATGTAGAGCAGCGGCAGTTCGATGTTCTCGAACACGTTGAGTTCGTCGATGAGGTTGAAACTCTGGAAGACGAAGCCAATAACTCCCTTGCGCAGGTCTGTGCGCTCGTTCTCCTTCAGGTTGCTCACGTCGCGGCCATCCAGCAGGTAGGTGCCCTCGGTGGGGTTGTCGAGCAGGCCGAGGATATTCAGCAGTGTGGATTTGCCACAACCCGAAGGCCCCATGACGGCGACAAACTCGCCTTCCTTCACCTGGAGGTCTACATTGCGGAGCGCCCAGGTCTCGACTTCTTCCGTGCGGAATACCTTTTTGATGTTTTCTAACTGTATCATAGTCTGTTGTTGATGAGTTCTTAACAGTGCGTTTTTCTTTTAGACTTTCGGCTTATCGAAAACGCTTTTATTCTTTGGCGATAATCTCTGAGGGATTGGTGCGCAGAATGCAGCGGATGTGCCAGCTGACGATAGTGGCTATCAGCACGACGATGACGAGCGTGCCCATAAGGCAGGGCCAGAGCGGCGACATGTCGGCCCCGGACAATGTATCGTCATTGAGGTCCTCGGCGCTGAACATGATGTCGTTGAAGAGCACCGCCACGGGCAGGGCCACGAGCAGCGCCATACTGACGATGAGCAGATAGACGCGGCCGAAGAGGCGGTAGATGTCGCCGCTCTTGGCGCCGCACACCTTGCGGACGGCCACCTCCTTGCGGCGCGACCGGGTGTCGAGGGCGATGGTGCTGTAGAGGCTCATGGCACAGATGATAAGGCTCACGACGCCGAGGATGGTGCTGACAAAGCGCATGACGTTGACCACGGACAGCGCGGCGCTGCAGTAGTCGTGGAAGTTGTGCGTCATGGGCTGCACGATGGTGGGCACCATCTGCTCGATGACGGCGTTCGTCTCGCGCATCATCCGGTCATACTCCCCCTTTCGGGGAACGAGCACGAAGTCCGTGGCCATGGCGTCGGTGATGGCCGGGCAGACGGCGATGGAGAGTTGGCGGCGCTCGTAGGGCACATAGGAGATGGTGCCAGCTATGGGGAGTACCAAGTCTGCCCCTATCGGTCCGAAGCGCCGGAGGGTCAGCGTGCCGTTGAGGGCCACGCCCACGCTGCGCAGCCGGGCATAGACGCTGTCGTTCAGCAGCAGGCACGGACCCGCGCAGGCCCCCTTGTTGAGCCACTTCACGCGCAGGTCGTAGAACGAGAGGATGGTGGTGTCGGCGGTGCAGAGGAAGGGCAGGTAGTCCTGATTCTGAAGGGTCGCCATGGCGTCGGCATTGCCCGTCACCTCGGGCAGCGACAGGTAGTACACCTCGTGCGGCATCATCTTCTCCAGGCTGTGCAGGCGGCCAATCTCCTCCTTGAGCGCCTTGATTTCATACTGCGCCTCGGTGGCGCCCAGAAAGGCGCATTCCTCGTAGGGCGCCGTGTCGTCGGGGATGTGGTAGGGCCGCAAGACCAGTCCGGACCATCGGCTGACGGTGAACGTGGCACAGATGAAGACCGTGCTGATGGCCACCTGAAGGCCCAGCATGACGTAGCGGAACAGGTGCGAGCGGCTGCCCCGCATGTGGCCGGCCAGGCCGTGATCCGCCCGCCGCACACGCGCCACGGTCAGCCAGATGACGAGGGCGCAGACCACGAGCAGCATACCGTCGATATAGAGGCAGAAGGGGGCAAAGTTGAGAGAGAAGAAGTCCATTTCGCGGACGATTTGGGCAAACCGCGTGGTCAGTACGTTCTCCACCACCCACAGGGCCATCACCATGGCTGTGGCGGCCGAGAGCAGCACCACCAGCGCCACCTCGGTGAAGAGCAGACCGAACAGATGGCGGCGCTTGGCCCCATGGGTGATGCGCAGGGCCATCTCGCGGCGGCGCATCAGGAACAGCTGTATCTCCATGCGCAGGAAGCCGATGATGGCGGCCACGAGGATGAGCGCGCCGATGAGGTGGACCAGCGTCTGCGTGGTGATGACGCTCTGAATGTCCTCCCGGCTGACCGCCGGCGCCACCCCGGCCTCGAGGGCAAAGGGCTTCAGCCGCGCGTTCAGTTCTTCAATCAGTTGGCGCTCCGTGCAGCCCTCGCGCAGCACCATCAGCGCCGTCGTACTGTAGAACACCTCCCTGTCGTTTCCAGACACATGGGCCCCGAAGAGGTCGCCGTCCTGCTCTCCGAGCGAGAAATAGACCGTGTTGTTGCTGAGGGCCACCTCGTGAACGGAGAGGTCTTCAAACACATCGACGATGGTCAGCGGCAGGGGTCGCATCTCGTTGGTCTGGTAGCAGACGGCGCCCACGGGGTCGGCATCGCCAAACATGGTGACGGCATTGCTGCGGCTGACGATGGCCTCGCCCGGTGCCAACCTTTTGATGGGCTCTCCCGTGATGGCCGAGCGCACGCCGGAGAGGTTGAAGTAGTCGGGGTCGATGGAGGTGTAGGTCATGGCCGCCTTGCGCGCTGTCGAGTCGGCCATATGAAACTCCACGATGTTGCTGAAGCTGATGCCATTGGGCATGGCCATGCGCTCGACGCTCTTCAGACCGCCGTCGCGCTTGAGGGCACGGATAACGTCGCGGGTGAAGGACGTACGGCGCCTGTCGTCGGCCTCGTTCTGATTGGCCTCGTTCTGATTGGCTGCCATAAGGCTCACGGCGCAGGTGCGGCCGTAGTATGGCTGGCTGTAGATGGCGGGGAACGTGACGTTCGACACCAAGGCGTGGGCGATGGCCAGCGTGACGATGCCGATGGCGATGCTCAGCACGGAGATGAGTGTCTGAAGCTTGTACTTCATGAGGTTGCGCAGGGCAACTTTGAGATGGTGTAGGATCATGTGCATTACGTGTTTGGCGGATACTTCCGTTTGTTTTTGAGGCGAAAGTAGGGGATAATAAGCGTACGACCAAGTTTTCCCGGGCTTTGGCGAGCTGATTGTATGAAAATCATACATGCTCCTGTATGGTAATCATACACTTTGCCCGAAAGGGCTACGCTTCTACTGCCAGAGCAGCCACCCGAGCCCCCGGCGGCCTCCCTGACAGGAGATGGTGGTAGCTGTGGCAAGGGCAGCGCAGCCTTCCTTGCCAGAAAACAAACTTGCACGGTGCATCGTGCAAGTTTTCGCGAAACCTGCACGATACATCGTGCAATTTCCTTCCAAATTCCTATTTTCAGGCGTTTGAGCACGGCAAGAATAAGGTTTTGAAGAAAAAAATCCGCAAAAATTGCACGGTGCATCATGCAGTTTTGTGTATGTTTGCACATCAAACATCAGAAACCTATGGAAGAGTTATATTCAACCTACAGATTGTTGCTCGACAGAACACCGCTCGCCTTTCAGCGTTTCCTGCACAGCCGTATAAATTGGAATAGCCGTTTGGTCGCTATTCTGGGGGCGAGGGGCGTGGGCAAGAGTACGCTCATGCTCCAGCACATCAAGATGAAGGAGAACGTGGACGACGCGCTTTATGTGCTTGCCGATGATTTTTATTTCACCACCCACCGTCTCTATGACCTGGCATTGAACTTCTACCAGCATGGAGGAAAGGTGCTGTTTATCGATGAGATACACAAGTATAAGGGGTGGAGTGTCGAACTCAAGAATATCTATGACAAACTGCCCGATTTCCGTGTAGTCTACTCAGGTTCGTCTGTTCTCGATTTGGGAAAAGGTGGAGCAGACTTGAGTCGGCGAAAGCTTGAATACAACCTTCCCGGCCTCTCCTTTCGGGAGTATGTCAATCTCACCCAAGGATGCAATCTTCCTGCCTATTCCCTCGACGAAATCCTTCAAGGGAAGGTGGAGTATCCCTCTGAGTTGGAAAAGCCTTTGAAATTGTTCAAGACATATCTCAGCGAAGGCTACTATCCTTTCTTCTTGGAGGGGGACTATCGTCAGCGGTTGCAGGGTGTGCTGAAGCAGATGGTAGACGAGGATATTCCCAACTATGCGGAAATGAGTTTCCCTTCAAGGGCCAAACTCAGAAAACTGCTCTATGTGTTGGCACAGACGGTACCGTTCAAGCCCAATTACTCCAAATTGGAGAAGGACTTGGGCATTAGCCGGAATGTGCTTCCCGACTATATCGAATTTCTCGAGAAGGCCGGCTTGCTGCTTACCTTGTGCGATAAGGTGAAGGGAATAAAGATGATGGAGAAGGTAGAGAAGCTCTATTTGCAGAATCCTAATCTGGCATACGCCCTTAGCGAATCTTTGCCCGACATAGGCAGTGTGCGTGAGACAATCTTTTTGGCCTGGACAAAGCCCTACCTTTCAGTTACGGCTTCGCCTGTATCCGATTTCGAGATAAATGGCCGTACTTTCGAAATAGGAGGAAAGAACAAGGGAAGGAAACAGTTGCAGGAAGCGGCAGAGGGCTATGTGATAAAGGATGACATTGAATATGCCTTTAAAGGAACTATCCCTCTCTGGCACTTTGGTTTCCTGTATTAATGAATCATGTACAATGAGGTCTACGACCGACAGGGCGGAAGATGTGGACCGCCGACCTCATGGCCGGCCGCAGGCAATTGTACATTATCTCATTGCCCACGCGCCTGCGTCATTCCAGCAGCAGTTCTTCGGCATCGCCCAATTTGTCGTAGCCGCCCACCAGCACCTTGTCGCCCGGTTGCAGGCCGGAGAGGACTTCGTACTGCTGCGGGTTCTGGCGGCCCAGCTCGATGGGCGTTTTGCGTGCCGTCCGGCCGTCGGGCGAGAGGCGGTATATCCACTTTCCCGCTGTGTGCTGGTAGAAGTCGCCCCGGGGAATGACGAGGCATTTTTCCGGCTTGCCCAGCTCAATCTGTACACGGTAGCTTTTGCCCAAGCGGATGTTGGTGGGCTTGCCGGCGGTGAACACGAGGTCGCAGGGGAACTGGCGGTCCTTCACCTCGGGCACCACCTTGCTGATGCGCAGGGGCAACTGCTGTTCCTGCTGACGGATGTGGGCGGGCAGGTCCGTGGTGATGCGGTCTATATAGTACTCGGAGAGGGAGGCACGCACCTTATAAGCTGTGAGCACTTTGATTTCGCCCACACTGGTCCCTGCCGCCACCTGCTGCCCCAAGCCCACACTGAGATAGCTGAGCTGGCCGGCCACAGGGGCACGCACCACGAGGTGGGCTGTACGCCCGGAAGCGCGGGACAGCTTGCGCTGCGAGGCTTCGCGGTCAGCACGCAGCATTTCCCGCTTGAGCCGTGTGGCCGCCGAATCGTGGCGGAGGCTCTCCATTTGCAGGTTTGTCCGTTGGTGCTGATACCGGTACTCCTCTTCTGCCACGTCCAGTTCGGCCTTGCTCTTGATGCCCATGCGGAACTCCTCACGGCTTTGCCGGAGCGACTTGTCGAGTGCTGCCATCTGGTGGGCGGCATCGAGTGCCTGCTGGAGCAGGGCGAGGGATTTCTGCTGCATTTCAATCTCCTGCTCCTGGTAGTTGCGCTGGCTGTTCTGCCATTCCGCCTGTTCGTCATCGATTGTGCGGAGCAGTTCGGGGTTGGATAGTACCAGAATGGTGTCGCCCGACTGGAGCATCGTCCCTTCCTCCGCCACGATGCGCTCCACGAATCCGCTTTCCAGCGCATTGAGCTGTACGGTCTGAATGGGTTGTACAATGCCTTCCACATCGACAAACTCCCGGAACGGTGCGGCCGCCACTTCGGCCACGCGGCAGGTTTCGCTGTCAAGCCGGAGCCGGCGTGGGCTTAATGAAAGATGTATGAGCCAGCCCGCAAGAACCAGAAAGGTCGAGGCGGCCAGGATGTGGTAGAGATACTTGACGTACCAGGGGCGGGGAGTGCGGGGGATGTCCATGCTCGTGTGTCTGTTCTTTGGCTTTATAATTTCTCAAGAATATACCTAAAGATTTCACAGTCCAGCCGCGCGGAGCCGATCCATTTCGAACTTGAAGTTGTACAGGCCGTTGATGCGGTACTCCTCGCCCACGATCCGGCCGTCGGGCGTGATGGTTTCGTAGTGCGGAATGCCGTTGAAGCGGAAGTACTCTTGCAGGCGGCTGAACTCGGTGTCCGGAATGCAAATGGTTTCCTCGTCGGCGAGCCATTCTTTCACATACTTGTGGTAAGCCTCGCTGCCCTCGGCTGTTTCTTCGCCCGCAATGAACACGAGTTTCACGTCGTCGCGCTTCGCAATCTCCGCGCGCAACTCTTTGCTGCTCTGAATGGCACCGCGACAAGGGCCGCACCCCATACCCCAGAAGTCAATCACCAAGTAGCGGCCGGGGTAGCGCGCCTGAAGCGAACGGATGAGTTGGGCGGGCTGGCCTTGGGGCAGGGGCGAAGTGAAGGATGCCATGGCCTGACGCGCTGCGTGGAACTGTTCGGCATGGTGGCGCAGGGCTTCGTAGGTGAACGAAGATACATAGCGGGGGAACACATTGCTCAGACAGGGAATGCGTTCGGCCTGCTGTTTGCGCTCCTCCTCGCTGAGCTTGGGGTCGGCCAACACGCGGTCCTTACTGCTTTCATTTTCGCGCCACATGTTGTAGTCGCCCAACATCTCCTGATAGTTGCACATTTGCGCCATAAGGTTCTTAAAAGTGCAATTTCTCGCCAAGCCAAAGCGAGCAAGCTCTCTTTGGTCTTTTGGCTTAACGAAATCGTTATTCTTCGTGCTGCCCATCATGCCGCGCCACGTGGCATAACGCTTTTCCATTTCCTTCAGGATGCTTTCGGACGTATTGTCCCATGGGCCGTCTTCGTCCGTGATTTCCACGGGGCCGTCTGCGCTGAGCACGGGCCAGGCATATTGTATGCGGTTGAGCAGGATGTCGTAGTAGCCGCTGGCCATGAGTAGCGGATTGTCGAAGTCAATGCGGTGCAGCAGCCGGCTGTAGAACGTCGTGTCGCGCAGCGTGGCATACACGGCACTGTCGGCAGCTGTCACCAATTCCACGTTAAACCTTTTCGCCAGGGCATAGTCCATCACGCCCGTGGCATATTGCGCCTGTGCATCAGCCACAGCCAATTGCATTTCAGTCGGCGTGAAATGGTGGCGGGCGGCTACCGTCTGCAGGCGGTAGGCCGTGAGCTGCCACAACTCTTCGGCCAGTGCTTCGGCTTCCTGCGGCGTACCTTCGCAGTGATACATCCGCGAGTCTATATCCCTGAAATCCAGGCCCGACTTCAGCCATCGCTCTACCTCCTGGCTGCTGCCGCTGTGGTAGTCGCAGCGGTACAGTCCGTCGTCGCCCTTGCGTACGGTCACGTCAATGGTGTCGCCGGGGCGGGCGAATACTTCAAGATAGTTCATGCCCGGCAATGCTTTGTCCAAACGGAACGAATGCTGCTGGGGATAATCCACCTTCCATCGCTTCTCAAACGTGCCATCGGGGCGTATGTCGGCCACCATGACAAAATCATACTTATCGAACACGCTTTTGTAGGACATTTCGAGCTGGGTGGGAAATCCTGCCTCGGCGCTGTAGCCCTCAATGCGTCCGCGAAGGGTCACGCTGTCGGTGGTGAACCAGTCGGCAAGTGAGGGGTAGGCATTCGCGCCGGCCAGTTCCTCCATCGTTTTCATCTTTAACTTCTGCTTGCTGTCGTGGATGCCCAGAAGCATGAAAGCCCTCTGTCCGTCGTACTCGATGAAGTCGAACACCCGCGTGCGCTTCGGCAGGGGTTCAAAGTGCAGCGTGAAGTGGGTGGTTCTGTCGGCGGGCGAAGTCACCCATGCGTCCAGGGTCAGCCCTTCGGCCGAGCGCACAAGGTAGCGGCGGTTGTTTTCGTCCACCAAATAGGAGGTTCCGGCGATGCGGAAAGTGTAGCCTGCGGGATAGTCCATTGTGAATTGCACCGTGGTGGCCGTGTCGGCAAACACCACTTTGCTTGCCTTCAGTTCGCCGCCCGACACATTCAGGCAGCCCAAAGCCTTGGGATTCTGGATGATGCGCTGGGCGCAGGCGGGAGCAGCCAGTACGAAGAGGCCGCAGAGGAACAGGGTCAGTAATTGTTTCATGAGTTACTTTAGAAATGAGTTACTTTAGGATTATATTCTTATTATATATACGCTCAAACAGGGGAAATGTAACAGAATAGGTTATAAAAATAAGTTTATGAGGTTATTGCTGAGGTTATGAGTTTTTAGGTTATGAGGTTATAAGATTACTATTTAAGCGGGCGATGTTCAAGCGTTACAACAGTAACTTTATAACCTCATAACCTTATTCCTCATAACCTGATAACCGAGTTACGCAGTAACTTAAATGGGGAATTGTTCGGACAGTGGCATGTTGTGCTCAAAGTCGTAGGCCGTCAGGCTGCGCAGGGTGTAGTAGAGGTTCCAGTAGGTGCTCAGCGTGCGGACATAGCCCAACTTGGCTGCGTTCTTCTCGCTCACCGCCGCGTTGAGGTCGAGAATGCTGCTGCGCCCCAGGATGTAGAGGCGTTGGGCAATGCGGTGGCGTTGCTCGGCCCGTTGGTCGGTGAGTGAGGCCACGCGGACCTTGCGGGCCTGCATGTTGAACTGAAGGACCAGTTCCTGTACCGTCTGCCTGAAGCCCGCCATGCCCTGCTCCACTTCGGTCTGCGTGAGGGCCAATTGCGATTGGGCCACCTTTACCCTACCCTTCCCGCGGCCCCAGTCGAGCAGGGGAATGGAGAGTGAGATGCCGGCATATTCCTGATTCATGAGGTTGCGGTACACGCCGCGCAGCTCGCTGCCCGTTTGGGACAGGCCGAACTGCAAGTAGAGGTCGGCGCGGAAGCCCCGGTTGGCCTTGGCTTGCGAGAGGTTGCTTTCGCTCTCTTTCTGAATGCGCCGATAGTACTCGGGCACACTGCTGTTTTCGAGTGCGAGCTCCATGGCCTGAGGCAGGGAGACTTGGAACGGCGGTACACTGTCGGGCAGGACGATCCGCAGCTCCGCAGTGGGCGGCAGGGCGAGGAAGGAACGCACGCGCTGTGCCGTCTCCTTCAGCGAGATTTCTGCATCCATCACGTTGGTCTCCTCGTTGAGCCGGTTGATTTCGAGTTGGAGCATCTCGTTCTGCGTGATGGTACCAATCTCGTAGCGTCCTTGTGCCATGCTGTAGAGCGTGTCGGCAGCAGCAAAGTTCTGACGCGCCATGTCCAGTGTGGCCTGGGCCGTGGCGAGTGCGAAAAAGTGGTCGCAGGCATTGGCCGAAATCGTTTCGAGCATTCCGGCATACTGCTTCTTGGCCTCGCGGAAGCGGATGGGTTCGATGCGTTTGTCCCACTTCAGGGAGTTGTGGCCGAATAGGCTCTGCTCGTAGCCGATGAGCAGCGGCTGGCAACTGAAGGCCGTGGTGCGCTGTTGGAACTCGTCGATGCGGTTGAGCGTGCTCTTCAGGAAGACGCTGCCGCCCGTCCAACTGACCTGCTGGCTGACCTTGAGCGTGAGGTCTGCGCCAAACTGGTCCTGCCGCAGGAACTGCGCCGTGCCGTCGGGCTGTGCAATCTTGTTCATCTCCTTATTGATATAAGGGGCAGAAGAGAGCGTGACGGACGGTAGCTGGTTGGCGCGGAAGTAGCGGTAGTTCCAGTAAGCCGACAGAAAAGTGTTGCGTGCGCTTTGGGCCGATGGCGATTGCCTCTGGGCCAGGGCAATGATGTCCTGCAGGGTCAGCACCAGCGTGTCGGCCTCTGTGGCCGCCATGCAGTGTGTCCCAAAGGCTGCCATAAGCCATAGTACTACGCTTTTCTGTTTCATGAGTGATTGGTTTGCTTGCAAATATAGAGGCGGCCTACGAGAGTGCCAAGGTTTTACCCATTCTCTGGTGACGATTGTATGAAAATCATCCACTCTGCTATATGAAAATCATCCACTCTTCGCCTGCCGACACCAGAATGCCCCATTTTGTCTTGCGGACAAGACAGAAACAGCCTATTTTTGTCCTGCGAATATAAAGCGTTTTCGCTAAGCCAGATGAGCAAAGCCAAACTTGTTTGAGCTTTGCCATGGCGAACGCAGCCGAAAGTCTCAAAAAAACGCACTTTTAAGAACTCCCATGAACAACAACTACGGCACACTGCTCGTCGTGGACGACAATCCCGCCATTCTGACGGCTGTAAAGATTTGCCTCAAGCCAGCCTTCGGGCATATCGTCACGCTCACCAAGCCCGAGGCCATTCTCACGACCTTGCAACAGGAGCATGTCGATGCCATCTTGCTCGACATGAACTTCACCCACGGCACGAACTCGGGCCAGGAGGGCATGATTTGGCTCTCCGCCATCCACCGCAAGCACCCGGACATTCCCGTGGTGCTGATGACGGCCTATGCCGATGTGAAACTCGCCGTACGCGGACTGAAAAACGGCGCGGTGGATTTCGTGACCAAGCCTTGGGACAACGACGAGCTGGTCCGCGTGTTGAAAGATGCCATCGACCACAGCAGCGAAGTGGTTCCGCTCGAACAAGTGGAGAAGGAACACGTGAAGAAAGTGGTAGACCGCTGCAAGGGCAACATGAGCAAGGCGGCAGAACTCTTAGGGATTACGCGGCAAACGCTGTACAAAAAATACCATGATAATTAAGCACAAGCCACGATGTTATACCTCATCATTCTCGCTCTCGTTTTAGCAGTGGCTCTCGCCTACGGCGTGTATCACCACCAATGCGTACTGAAAGACAGGGCGCAAACCATGCTCGATGCCATACGCCACCGCGACTTCATGTTCCGCCTGCCCACCCATGGCTTGCTCTTCGGCGAAAAGGCATTGCAGGAGGCACTCAACGACATGGGGCAGGAAATCCAGCAACTCGTGGCGCAAAATGAAGTGGAAGCCTGGCAAAGACTCACACGGGTACTGACCCACGAAATCATGAATGCCACGACCCCCATCCTCTCCATCAGTCAGGCTTACCTGCAAAGTCCCGCCATCCACGGATCGCCCCACGAGGAGGGCATCCGAGCCATCCACGACACAACGCTGGGACTGGCGGCCTTTGTCGATAGCTACCGCAAGTTCACGCAACTGCAAAAACCGGTGTTGGGCGACGTGTCGCTCCTTCCCTTTGGCAAAAGAATCGCCGCGCTCTATCCCGAACTGAGTTGGAGCATTGACATCCCTTCCGATATAATCTTCAAAGCCGATGAGGGACTGCTCCGCCAAGTATTTATCAACCTCACCAAGAATGCCATTGAGGCGGAAGCACGACGCATGGAGCTGAAGTGGGACGGCTGTCTGTACGTCAGCAACGACGGGCACACCATCCCCGACGAGGTGGCGCACGAAATGTTCATTCCTTTCTTTACGACCAAACCCTCCGGTTCCGGCATCGGACTTTCCCTTTCGCGGCAAATCCTGTTGATGCAACATCTCACCCTCAGTCTGCGCGAACATCCGCTGCGGGGCTACAACGCCACATTTATCATCGGGAACTTCCGTTTTTGATGGTCTGATGTACCGAAACCACTGTGAATGCTTCCGGATATAGGCAAAATCCTCGCGCACACGCACGCATATATACGTGTTTTTTTTCCCGAAAAAAGCCTTCACTCGTTCACAAGGAGGCTGTTTTCCTCTGATTTTCAAAAGAAAACGGTGTGAAGGCTTGCATTTTAAACCCTTCACACTTGAAGTCGGCTCCTTATTCTCTGCGAGGCACACAGGAATGAGGCGGACGCTCTTATCCCAAATGTTCACTTACGCAGGCCAAAATCAGCTAAAACAATAAAATCATGTTAAATCAACCATCATTCACAACATGGGGGCAGTGTGAATACTTGGGGAGGCGTGTGAAGGCTTGAAACTCTAAAGCCTTCACACCTGAAACCAATGAATATCAGTCATTTTAATATACCATGTGAAAGGGTGAATGCTTTTTTGGGGAAATAAAATGCGTATACGCGCGCGCGAGTGTAAGGGCATGATGTGAAGGATTAAGCCAACCTTTTACAATTCACATTCATTCACATTTGGCTATATGTATCTCCTACCCTACCTTAATCTTCCTGACATAGGAGCAAACCGCCACTCACCACTCGCCGACTATTGCGCACAACTCGGCGAGTAGAAAAATCAACTCGGCGAGTAGAAAAAACTATTCGGCGACTTGTGAAACCCTTCTCGCCGCTTCCAAAATCAGCCGATCTGCGCCCTAAGGTAGGTTGACAACACAGCGATAAAACAGCCACTTTTCTCGTTGGAAATGACCAAGCAAGCTCCGCTCTGTCCATCCTGTCAAACGAAACTGATTGATAAAAGTCACTAAAGATACTTACACCATACCGCTTTTAAGCATCTCATATTTGTACTTTTCAGTTCAGAATAGTTACATTTGCAGTTATGAAAAAGAGAAATAAACGAATTTTCAAGTGGATTGGTGTCATTCTGCTTTCGCCTATATGCCTGTTTCTGTTGCTGGCCATCCTGATTTATGTGCCCCCCGTTCAGAATTTTGTGGTTCACCGGGTGGCCGAAGCCATGTCGGAAAGTATGGGGATCGACTTCCGCATCGGTAAGGTGCGGCTGGCCTTTCCCCTCGACCTGGCCGTTCACGATGTGCTGGCCACCGAACAGGGCGACACGTTGCTGGAGGCACGCGCACTGAGGCTGGATGTGCAACTCCTGCCCTTGCTGGAAGGACGCGCCGAAGTGGACGGCGTGGAGCTGTACAACGTGAAACTGAACACGAAAAGTTACGTGGCCGACACGCGCATCGTGGGACACGCCAAAGAGCTGACAGCCGCAGCCCATAGCATCGACTGGAAACAGGAACGGGTAAACCTGAACCGCGTGGCCCTGAAGGATGCTGATTTTCTCGTCGTGCTGAGCGACACGGCGCAGCAGGACACGACAACAAGCACTGCGCGCTGGATAATCGACGTGGAGAAGGCTGAGATTGAGCGCAGCCAAGTGGCCTTGCGCCTGCCCGGCGACTCCATGCGCATCGGAGCACAAATAGGCACGGCGGCCCTGCGCGGCGGACATTTCGACACGGGGCTGGGCGACTATGCCGTGCACAGCCTCAGCCTGCGCCAATCGGGGCTGAGCTACGACATGCCCCACGAGAAACCGGCCGAGGGGCTGGATGCCAACCACCTCGCGGTGACAGACCTGCAACTGGCGCTCGACACGCTGACGTATACCCACCAAGGGGTGCTGCGGGCGGGACTGCGGAGGCTGGCCCTGAAAGAAAAGTGCGGACTGGTCGTGGACCGGCTGCAAGGTTCCATTTACATGGACACCACGCGCCTGGTACTGCCGGCCTTATGCCTCCGCACGCCCCACTCGCAGGTGGATGCTCAGGTAGACTTCGACTTCCGCTCGCTGGCTGCCGGGAAGGGCGGACAGTGCGTGCTCCATGTGGATGCCCGGGTGGGCAAGGAGGACGTGGTGTGTCTGGGGAAGGGCTATGTGGACCCGGAATATCTGAACAGTTTGCCGGCAACGCCCATCACGCTGAAGGCGGACGTGGAAGGCAACATGGACCACCTGCGCCTGCCGGAACTGCGGCTGCACCTGCCGGGAACGGCCAAGCTGGAAGCACGGGGATATGCCGCCCATGTGCTGCAAAACGGACGCAGCGGCCATTTCGCCCTGAACCTCTCTACGCAAAACCTGACTCCCGTCAGGAATATGCTGCCACGGGAAACACGCCAAACGGTGACGGTGCCCGACGGACTGTCGGCACGAGGCACGGTGGACTTCAACGGGGACTTTTACCGGGCCGACCTGACGGTGGGCGCGGGACGGGGACGGCTGACGGCCAAAGCGCAAGCGAACTTGCGCTCGGAAGCGTATGGGATTACGGCACAGGCCGCACAATTTCCTTTGAACAGTTTTGCAAAAGGCATGAACTTGTCGCCCTTCACGGGCCGGCTGCGTGCCTCGGGCCGGGGCTTCGACGTGATGTCGCCCCGAACCTCGCTCTCGGCCAAGGCGGGCATTGACCACTTGGTGTATGACACTTACGACCTCAGCGGCATGGCGTTGGGGGCGGAGTTGAAAGGGGGCAGGCTGAATGCTGATTTCTCTGCGGCCAACTCGTGGTTGGAAGCCAAGGGGACGCTGGCCGGCATGCTGAACAGGAAGGGGTACGACCTGACGTTGCTGACGGACATCCCGGCGGTGAACCTTCATGCCATCGGGGTGACGCAGGACTCGCTGACCATCGGCACGATGGCCGACATCCATTTCCGCGCCAACCCTTCATTCTCGGCCATGGAAGTGGACGGCTCGCTGTGTCGCAACACGTTTACCACGCCACGCATGAGCAACATGGCCAAAGACTTGCTTTTCAATTTCTCCACGGGGGCTGACACTACCACTGCCTCGGTGGCGGCGGGCGACCTGAAACTGCAGTTGGGAAGCAAAGAGGACATGGGCCGGCTGTCGTCGCAGCTGGGTGCTTTCTTGGCGGAACTGTCGCGCCAGGCGGCGGAGCATGAGTTGGACCAGGAGAAGCTGAAGGCTTTCCTGCCGGTCATGGGGCTGTATCTGGATGCCGGACAAGACAATCCGCTCTACAACATTGCCCGCATGAAGGGATATGCTTTCACGTCGGCTTTTGTCAACCTGCAGACCGACCCGCGCAGCGGTATGTCGGGACGGGCGGAAATGGGTAACCTGCAACTGGGGCAGCTGCTCCTCGACACCATCAGCTCTCGCATCCTGCAAGACAGTACGGGCGTGCAGCTCTATGGCATGGTGAAGAACGGCAAGAAAAACCCCACGCCCATGGAGGTGAGACTGAAGTCGTACATCCTGCCCACCGGTGCCGGACTGGAAATGAAGTACCTGGACAGCGAAGGGGAAACGGGGGTAGACCTGGGCATCCAGGCCGAGATGGGCGAAGAGGGTATCAACGTGCATCTCTATCCTGAACACCCGGTGCTGGCTTACCGCAACTTCACGGTGAACAAGGAAAACTACGTGTTCCTCGGCAAGGACAAAAGCATCAAGGCGGACATTGACCTGCTGGCCGACGACGGCACGGGTCTGAAAATATACGGCGAGCCACGCGACTCGATGAACGACCTGACGGTGAGCGTGAACCAGCTGAACCTGGGCGAGCTGTCAACAGTGCTACCTTACCTGCCACGGATTGCGGGCATCCTGAGCGGCGACATCCACGTAACGGACGACGCACTGCACGAACAGTTCTCTGCCATGGCTTCGATACAGGCGGAAAATTTCAGTTATGAGGATGTACCTCTGGGCAATGTGGGCATCGAAGCGCTCTACCTGCCCAAAACGGGCGGCGAACACCACGCCTCGGCCTTCATCAGCTCGAACGACGAGGAGGTGCTGGCTTGCAACGGCACTTACTTTGACCGCGACGGGGGCGTTTTTGAAGGCGATGCTCAACTCCACGATTTCCCGCTCCACCTGCTCAACGGTTTCATGGTGGGCACGGACGTGGCACTGAAGGGAAAGGCGGCCGGCGAACTCCACGTGGAGGGAAGCGCGGAAAAACCGCTACTCAACGGTTCGCTCGACCTCGACTCGGCCCACATTTACTCTGACGTGTACGGATTTGACTTCCGCACGGACGAAAGGGCGGTGGAAATCAAGGACAGCCGCCTGCTCTTTGACCAATATAACCTGTACTCCACAGGCAAGCAACCGTTGGTGCTCAACGGGGTGTTCGACATGTCGGACTTTGCACGGATGTCAATGGACTTCAACATGAAAGCGCAAAACTTTGAACTGATCAACACGCGCAAGAAGGCGCAGTCCATGATTTTCGGAAAAGTGTACACCAACTTCCTCGGCACACTGAAGGGGACAACGGACAACCTGTCCATTCGCGGCAAACTGGAAGTGCTGGACCGCACGGACATGACGTATATATTAAAGGACTCGCCGCTTTCGGTGGACGACCGGCTGAACAGCCTCGTGGAATTTGTGAGCTTCGAGGACTCCACTCAGACGATGCAGACCAAACCAGCGCCGGAGGGTAGCTTCGACCTGACGCTGGGCATCAGCATCAGCGATGCGGCACGTTTCCACTGCAACCTCAGCGACGACGGACAGAGCTATGTGGACCTGGAAGGCGGCGGTGACCTCACGCTGCGCATGACGCAACAGGGGGAAATGCGCCTCACAGGACGCTTCACCACGAACAGCGGCGAGATGAAATATGCACTGCCCGTTATCCCGCTCAAGACGTTCAAACTGGTACAAGGTTCTTACGTGGAATTTACCGGCGACGTGATGAATCCTACGCTGAGCATCGCGGCAAAAGAACGCACCAAGGCGGTGGTGACGGAGAACGACCAACAACGCTCGGTGGCTTTCGACGTGGGAGTGGAACTTTCCAAACCGCTCAACGAAATGGGACTGGAATTTACCATCGAGGCTCCCGAGGACCTGGCGGTACAGAACCAGCTGGCGGCCATGAGTGCCGAACAACGCGGAAAGGCTGCCGTAACGATGATGGCCACGGGCATGTACATGACGGACGAGACGATGATGTCGGGCAGCGGCTTCAAGGCGAACAATGCCCTCAACGCCTTCCTGCAAAGCGAAATCCAGAACATTGCCGGTTCGGCTCTTAAGACCATCGACATCAACCTGGGCGTGGAGAGCGGCACCAGCGAAATGGGCACGATGACCACGGACTATTCTTTCCAATTCGCCAAACGCTTCTGGGGCAACCGCATCAGCGTGATCATCGGCGGCAAGGTGTCGACCGGAGCCGATGCTACCAACTCTGCCGAAAGTTTCATCAACAATATTTCCGTGGAGTACCGCTTGGACCAAAGCGCCACACGCTATGTGAAAGTGTTCTACGACCGCGAAACGCAAGACCCGCTCGAAGGCCAACTCACCAAAACGGGTGCCGGCCTCGTGCTGCGCCGCAAAACGGACAAGCTCGGCGAGCTCTTCGTTTTCAAAAAGAAGAAATGATCAATGATTATCGAAAGCTATAGCAATCTATAGTTATCTATTGCCATCTATAGAAATCTATAGTTATCTATAGCAACCTATCACCACACAACCTATCATCTCTATGAAGTTCCAGCAATTCCTGTTACCCTCAGGCTTCATTGTCATCATATCCTCCCTCCTGCTCACCGCCTGCTCCACCACGCGGGCACTGCCCGACGACGAGCAGCTCTACACGGGAATCAAGGAAATCACCTACAAGGACGACCCGACACAAATGCGGAAGAACAAGGGCAATGACTCCACCGGTGTCATCACCGCCGTGGCCAACGCCTTCGCTGCCGTCAATGATGCCCTGGAAGGGAAACAATCGTTCAGCATCGACAGCCTGAAAATCAAGGCGCAGGCTTTGACCAAAGAGGAGAAGAAGGCCATGAAAATAGCCTGGGCAAAAAACGAAGCCGACTTTGAAGTGGCGCAGGAAGAAGTGGAGGCCGTGCTGGCCTATCCGCCCAACAACGCCGTGTTCGGCTCGTCGAGCATGAGCTGGCCTTGGAAAATCGGACTGTGGGTACACAACAGCTTCTACGACAGCAAGGGGAAAATAGGCCAATGGATTCACCGCTCCTTCGGCAGCGAACCGGTACTGCTCAGCCAGGTAAGTCCGGAGATGCGCGCCAAAGTGGCCACCAACACACTCCACAACTATGGTTTCTTCCACGGGAAAGTGGATTACCAAGTCCTGACGCAGAAAAATCCCAAGAAGGCCAAGGTGAGCTACAACGTGCGGGCCGGCGAACTGTTCCGCCTCGACTCCATTGCCTACCTGCACTACCCTGCCCCAATGGACAGCCTGCTGCGCGCCCACCACAAGGAACGGTTCCTTAAAGAGGGCGATGCGTTTAGCGTGGTGAACCTCTCCAACGAACAGACGCGCATAGAAACCTTGATGCGCAACAACGGCTATTACTTCTACAACGCCGGTTACACCACCTTCCGCGCCGATACCCTGCAACGCCGCAATTTCGTGCAGTTGCAAGTGGTGCCCGTGGCGGACCGGCCCGAAAAGGCGGACCACCCTTGGTACATCGGACGCACCTTAGTGTCCATCCGCGACAAAGAGAACGCCCCACTCACCAACCACTTGGAACGACGTAACTACTCCTACCAGTTTTCGGGCGAAAAGATGCCGCTGCGCGCCAACATGTGGCGACATGCCATCACGCACCGAAAAGGAGAGCTCTACAGCCTGAACGACCAAAAAGTAACCTTGGAAAAGCTCGGAGCCATGGGGGTACTGAGCCAGATGGACGTGGCTTATATCCCCCGCGACACTTCTGCCACTTGCGACACGCTCGACATCGTGGTGACAGCCGTGATGGACAAGCTCTACGACTCGACCTTTGAGATGAACGCCACCATGAAGAGTAACCAGCAGATTGGCCCCGGCGTGTCCTACGAGCTGGCCAAGCGCAACGCCTTTCGGGGCGGCGAAAAGGTGTCGTTCAAAATATTCGGCTCTTACGAATGGCAGACCGGAGCCGGTGCCGAAGGGCACAACTCGCTACTCAACTCCTACGAAGTAGGCACCAAACTGGCCTTACGTTTTCCCCGATTTGTCTTCCCCGGCATCAGCCGCCGGCGGATGCGTTTCTATTCCTCCACGGAATTTGCCATGGATGCCGACTGGAAGAACCGTTCCAACTTCTTCAACATGATCAGCGTGGGACTCGGTGCTACCTATCACTGGTACAAACGCGAGACATCGCAACACGAGCTTACACTCTTCAATCTGGAGTTTGACAAACTAAACCATACCACCCACGCCTTCGACTCCATCATGCAGGCCAACCCGGCCCTGTATGTTTCCATGCGCGACCAGTTTGTTCCCTCACTCTCCTACACCTTTACCTACCAAAGCCGGAGTTGGCGGCAAAACCCTTGGTGGCTGCAATTCACCGTGAAGGAAGCGGGCAACTTCACCGCCGCCTGCTATGCCCTGGCCGGACAGAAACTGAACGAACGGAACAAGAAATTGTTTGGTAACCCGTTTGCCCAATACATCAAGTTCACGGCGGAAATACACAAGCTCTTCAAGCTCACCAAGGACACGAAACTGGCCACCCGCCTCTTCGGCGGCATCGTCTACAGCTATGGCAACAGTTACGCCGTGCCTTACAACGACCAGTTCTATGTGGGCGGAGCGAACAGCATCCGGGCCTTCACCGTGCGCTCCGTCGGGCCGGGACGTTACAAGCCTGAAAAGTCGAAATATGCCTACATGGACCAGACGGGCGACGTGAAACTGGAGGCAAACGCCGAACTCCGCTCGCGCCTCTTCGGCGATCTCCACGGAGCAGTGTTCCTTGACGCCGGCAACATCTGGACGCTCCGCAACGACCCCTCACGCCCCGGCGCACAGCTCACGGCCTCCACGCTGAAGGACATCGCCCTCGGCACAGGCTTCGGACTCCGTTATGACATGCAGTTCCTCGTGCTCCGCTTCGACGTGGGCATCGCCCTCCACGCACCGTATGAAACCTCCAAGTCGGGATTCTACAACATTGAGAAATTCAAGGACGGCCTCGGCTTCCACTTTGCCATCGGTTATCCGTTCTAAGGGCAAACCATATACTCCATGCTGACCACAACCACCTTCACCTCGCCCTTAGGCATCATCCTGCTGCAAGCCGATGCGCAGGCGTTGCTGTCTGCACAGCTCACGCCAGCCGGGAGCAATACGCTGCAGGGGTCAGACACAACGGAACCATCTGATGTACTCGTCGAAGCGGTTCGTTGGCTGGCGGCCTATTTCGCCCACCAACCGCTACCGGCCATGCCACTCCTGCAACCCGGCGGCACAGCCTACGAGCAACGTGTTTGGACTGCCCTGCGCACCATACCTTACGGCCAGACGCTTACCTACGGCGAACTGTCGCACCGCCTCATCCCCGCCTCCTCGCCGCGTGCCGTAGGACAAGCCGTTGGACGCAACCCGCTTTTTCTCTTCATTCCTTGCCACCGCGTAGTAGCCGCCCATCACCTTGGCGGCTTCGCCTATGGACAAGCAGCCAAGCAATGGTTGCTGGATTGGGAGAAGGAATAGGCCGAAGCAAATCGCTCAAACGATAACCAATCTACTTTTCTTCTCTTTAACTTCTCCACTCTTAAACTTACCATCTACATTTCCTCTGCTATGAAAACCGTGAAGATAACTGCCATACGGAAGGTGCAGCACACTGACCTCATGGCGCAATACGAAAACCCCATTGCCCACGCCTGCGAGGTGAGCGAGGGACAGTCGTGGCTTAGCGTAAACGGACAATGTCCCGAAGGCTTCTGTCCTGAAGCCTGGAAAAGCATCCGGGAGTTTGTCGAGGCGTTGGCACGCGGCGAAGGCAACTTCTTTGACGGATGGATGAAAAATCCCTTCAGTGCCATGCTGAGCTGCAACGACGGTTTCCGACCGGTCAGCTTCTACATTGAAACAATAGAACCACAATGATATGAGCGCATTGAGCATCCTTTACCTTGTTCTACCGTTTCCCCTGCTGTTCGTACTTCACGAAGCGGAGGAAATCATGGTGCAACGCCGCTGGCTGGCGGCTCATCGGAACGCACTGAACGCCAAGTTTCCAAGACTTCGCCCTTTGATAGCCCACCTTTCACGCCTCACCACCCCGGCCTTTGCCTTGGCGGCAGCGGAAGAGTGGTTCATACTGCTGATCGCCACCTGCTACGTGCTGGTTGGCGGCAATTATGCCCTACCACTTTGGTCAGCCCTCTTTATCGCCTTCGCCTTCCATCAGTTCGTCCATGTGTCACAAGCCGTAGCTGTGAAAGGTTACGTTCCCGGTCTCGTCACGTCGCTATTACTCCTTCCCTACTCCGCCCTCGGCCTGCAAAGCATCTGGCTCGTCATGAGCGGATGGCAGCTCCTCTTTTGGGGCATCGCCGGTGTGGCTTTCATGGCCATCAATCTGCGTTTTGCCCATTGGTTAGGCATGAAAATGAGCAATAATCCCCATAATAGAAACAAACATTAAACGATTTATCCCACTAATTTTCTACTCCCCCTTCTTATTATTAACAACTACAACTTTACTATCAAAATCGTTGTCGTACGACACAGCTAAGAAATTCGGGTAATCCGCCGAAAACGCAAACAGGAAGAAAGCCTTATCACTTTCTTCCTGTTTACTCTGTACACTCTCAGGGGTTCGAACCCTGGACCCACTGATTAAGAGTCAGTTGCTCTACCAACTGAGCTAAGAGTGCATACTATGCGGGAAAAGACGCTCGGAAACAAATCCTTTTGAAGCATGGCAACCATGGCAATAAGCACTTTTCCGTTTTGCGAGTGCAAATGTATGGCTTTTTGTCTTTTTAGCCAAATCTTTCTATACTTTTTTGACAAGGAGGATTTATATACTCCACAAAATTGGCAGCTCTACGATGGACAAAGCTACCAGTATGTTTGTCCGATTTCACCTTTTTGGGAAACGGGAATTGGATAAATGCTCAAGGATGGATAATTTTGCAAAACAATCAGGCAGAAGATGACAACGCTCCGTTGCTCTGCTGCATCGCTAAACAAGCATTACAACAAAAGGAGCGCAACACAATCTACTGCAACAATTAAAATCATCTATACGGGTATTTTTCATCTCTACAAACCATGACCAAAATCTACGTAATGTCCACCTGCCCCGACTGTCTGCAGGTGAAAGAACAACTGAAAGACCATCCGCAGTACCGCCTCATTGACATTGGCGAGCACGTGCGCCATTTGAAAGAATTTTTACGTCTTCGCGACACTCATCCCGCCTTTGCCGAAGTCAAAGCGCAAGGTTCAGTGGGCATACCCTGCTTTGTAACGGAGGATGGCCGGGTGAGTTTCTCACCGGACGAATTCTTGTCGGATTATGTGGCAGATGGTGCTGCGTGCAGCCTCGACGGCAAGGGGTGTTAGAAGGAAGAGAGAGGGAGCAAGAAAATCTCCGTGCAACGGCAGCAACACCCGTTCATCGCAAAGCCGTTTCGGGCCAGTTGACTAAATAAACGCGCTCTGTGGTGCGGGTAAAAGCGGTGTAGAGCCAGCGTAGATAGGATGCGCCGCCGGCATCTTCGGGCACATAACCCTGGTCCACATACACCCGTGCCCACTGCCCACCCTGCGCCTTGTGGCACGTCACGGCATAGGCATACTTCAGCTGCACAGCATTGTAATACGCATCCTGCCGAATGGCTTTCATGCGATCTTTCTTCAAGGGAATGTGGGCGTAATCGGCCTGTACAGCCTCGAACAAACGGTTGCTCTCCTCGCGGGTGAGGGAGGGCGACTCGGATTGCAGCGTGCTGAGCAGCACACGGCAGTCCAGCTCAAAATCATCGTAATCGGCAAAACGCAAGGTGGCATCGGCAAAACGGAAACCGTACTGTTCATGCACATTACGGATGCGCACCACCTCGGCAGCGTCGCCATTGGCCAAGAAACCCATGGGCAGCCGTTCGTCCTTGCCGAGTTGTGCCGCCAGTTGTTCAATCCAGAAATAATTGTTTTTCACAGCCATCACCAAGTCGCCCCGCGAGAGTTCCTCTTCGCGGTCAAAGATGCGTGCCCGGATGCCTTGGTTGTACACATTGGCACGTTTATTGGAGCGGGTCACCACGATGACATTGTCTGTGCCGAACTGGTGATAATCACCTTCGAGACTCTCAATCAATTCGTTGCCCGGCATCACGCGCACCTCGCCCCGAGGATCGGTATGGATGGGAGGCACTCCCTCAAACCCCTCATGCAACAGGTTGCGCAGCAGTGTGGCACCGGCCAGCACATCGCTCTCGCGCTGTTGGCGCACCACCTGCGTCAAGTCCGCCGCACCGACCAACAGACCGTAGCGAGCCAGCACCTCGGCCTGGAGTGCGGGACTTTCCTCCTCGCCCACCGGAGGCAACTGCGCGGTGTCGCCCACCAACAGCAGGCGGCAACCTTCGCCACTGTAGACATAGCTGATCAAATCGTCCATCAGTTCGCCCGAGCCGAAGGGAGTATCCATGTAACCGCCCGTGCCGATGGAAATCATTGAAGCCTCATCCACGATAAAGAGGGCATGGCGCAACTTGTTAAAGCCCAGACTGAAGCGCGTGTTCTCCCCTTGAAATGTTTCCTGCCGGTAAATGGCGCGGTGGATGGTAAACGCCGCCGTGCCGGCATGTCGGGCGAACACCTTGGCGGCTCGGCCTGTAGGGGCTAAGAGCACCACTTCGCGGTGGAGCCGCCGCATCACCTTCACCAAAGCCCCGACGAGCGAGGTCTTGCCCGTACCGGCATAGCCGCGCAACAGGCAGGCGGCCCGGTCGCGCTGCGTACAGACAAAACGGCTGAGCAAAAAGGCTGCACGCTCTTGGTCGGGCGTGAAGGGGAAGCCAAACTCGGCACGGAGCAAAGGGAGAATTTCTTCGGAGGACATGGCAGAATGGTAAACGATTTTCGGCACGCATACTTACAGACAAATGGTCAACGGAGCACGTGGCCGCACCCCGTCCCCACCCCGGCGTACTACTGCGCCCGACACACTCTCAGGGCATAGGCCCCGATAAAAAGGAAGCAGGCTAAGGGCACGACAAAAGCGGCAGCAATGGAACTGCAATCCGCAATCAGTCCCATCAACACGGGAGCTATCGCACCGCCCACGATACACATGATGAGCAACGACGAGGCCATTTTGGTATGTTCCCCCACCCCACGCAGCGAGAGGGCAAAGATGGTGGGAAACATGATGCTCTCACAGAGATAACACACAAAAAAAGCGGCGATGCCGGCCATCCCCATGCCCGTAAGGAGCACGGCCATGGCAATCGAAGCGAACAAGGCACAGCCCAGCAGAACGCGGCCCGCAGCAATGCGCGCCATGAGCCAACTGCCGCCCATGCGCCCCAACATAAAGAGTCCCATGCCGCCGAAAGAGAGGTAGAGGGAGGCCGTAGCGTTGCTCAGCCCGGCATTTTCCGTAACATAATTAATGAAAAAACTGTTGATGCCGGTCTGGGCCGCCACATACAGGAACAGGGCTGCCATGCCCCACACGAAGGGGCGGTGGCGGAAGAGCTGTCCTAGGGCGTTGCGATTGGAAGTCTCTACGGGAGCGGAGGATTCCCCGGCCACTTCGGGCAACTTGATGCGAGAGAAGAGGCAGGCCACCGCGAGCACCACGAGGCCGATGATGGCGTAAGGCGTGGAGATGTCCGCACTGCCTTCCTCGCCCATGAAGAGGAAACAGCCGCCCACAAGGGGACCCACTATCCAGCCCAGCCCGTTGAACGACTGCGCCAGGTTGATGCGCCGCTCGGCACCGTCGGCCCGCCCCAGCACGGTCACGTAGGGGTTGGCCGCTGTTTCCAAACAGGTCAAGCCACAACCGATGATGAAGAGGGAGAAAAGGAAGAAGGGGAAGGAGAGCAACTGCCCGCCGGGAATAAAGAGCAACGCACCTACTCCGTAGAGCAACAAACCGGTGAGTACGCCCGCGCGGTAACCGAAGCGACGGATGATGAAGCCGGCCGGCAATGCCATGAGGAAATAGCCGCCATAGACCACGGCCTGTACCAGTGCCGACTCCGTCTTGGAGATGTGCATACTGTCCTGAAAATGTTTGTTGAGCACGTCCAGGATGCTGTGGGCAAAGCCCCAAAGGAAGAAGAGGGAGGTAACGAGTACAAAAGGCCAAAGGTAATTGCGCCCTTCAGCGGTCTGGAACAAAGAGATACGGTTTGTTTTCATCAGCTGTAAATTGAAAAATCCGGCATGACGGAATTGTCATGCCGGATTGTTGGCGGAAAGGATAGGATTCGAACCTACGAACCGCTTTAGGCGGTTACACGCTTTCCAGGCGTGCCTCTTCAACCACTCGAGCACCTTTCCTTTTTGACGTTCTCAGCGTCTGTGGCTGTAAATCGGGTGCAAAGATAGGAGAATGCTCCTTTTGCACCAAATAAAAAGCTAAAGTTTTTTTAAACTTCACCACATTTCTGCCTCAAAGCCGCCACATTCCTGCCGTTCGGAAGCGTTTGCAGCGTTTTTTCGGGAAATGAAACGACAAACTATAGCGAACTATAGCGAAAGATGCCGCCCCCGGCTTCATTATTTCAGAGCGGCTTCCAGCTCCTCCACTTCGCGACGGAACGCTTTGTCCACACTGATGCGGCGGGCCGTCTGGTTGCAGGCATAGAGCACGGTGCTGTGGTCGCGCTTACCGAAAAGGCGACCCAGCTGGCTGTAAGTGCTTTCGGTGTACTTATGGATGAGATACATGGCCAGCTGCCGCGACTGTACGATGGACTGTTTGCGGCTTTTCGACGCCAGCTCTTTTTGTTTGTGCCCGTAGCGTTTGCAAACGGCGGCGATGATGTCGTCGGGAACGAGTTCTTTTTTCTCCAGATTGACAGCCCGTGCCACAATGCGCTGCGTGAGTTGCAAATCTATCTCGCAGTTGTCCACCACGGAATAGGCCATGATAGAATTGATGATGCCTTCGAGTTCGCGCACACTGCTTTCCACATTCCGGGCGATATACTGCACCACCTCCGGTGGAATGACGAGTCCGTCCTTGCGGATTTTGGAGATCAGGATGTCGCGGCGCAACTGCGTATCGGGCTTTTCCAGCTCTGCAGTCATACCCCATTTGAAACGGGTGAGCATACGTTCTTCCATACCTTCGAGTTCCACGGGCGGACGGTCGCAGGTGATGATAATCTGGCGGTTGTTCTGCTGCAAGTGGTTGAAAATGTGGAAGAACGACTGTTGTGTCTTCGCCGTGGTTATCTCCTGTATGTCATCGATGATGAGAACGTCGATGGTTTGGTAGAAGTTGATAAAATCGTTCTGGGTGTTGTGGATGACGGAGTCGGTATATTGTGTTTTGAACACATGGGCCGACACGAAAAGCACGCGCTTTTCGGGATAAAGTTCCCGAATGCGCACACCGATGGCATTGACGAGATGGGTTTTCCCCACTCCGCTGGGCCCGTAAAGAAAGAAAGGATTAAACGTACTCTTGCCCGGGGTGTCGGCAATGCTGATACCCACACTGCGCGGCAGTTTGTTGCTGGCGCCTTCCACAAAGTTGTCGAACGTGTAACGGGGATTGAGTTGCGGGTCGATGGGTGGCAACTCGCCGGGGTGCTGCACCGTGTTGAGTGCATTTTTATGAACCGTTGCCGGGCCGGTTTTCAAGATAGGCTCATTGGTTTTGTTTTCCGGTTTGTCGGGTTTGAGCATATACTTGAGCTGTACACCGGTCCCATACACCTCTTTCATGGCCTGCACCAAGTAAACGGCATAATAACGGTCGAAATAGTCATAGAAGAATTTGTTCGGCACACAAAGCAGCAACATGCCGTCTTCGCAGCGAACAAATTCAAGCGGCTCAAACCAAGCATTGAAATGCTGCTCGGGAACCGTTTTGCGTATGATATTCAGGCATTCTTGCCAAGTGGAGGCATCGGATTGGCTCATAAAAGGTTAGCTTAGACGAGTTACGGACTACAAATTTCTATCTTTTTTCTGAAATAGCGAAGTCCCGACGAGGTCTAAATGCCAAGTAAATAATTCAAGTTTTGCAAATGAAAAGGTTATGAGGAATAAGGTTATGAGATTATAAAGTTGCTACTAGAAGTTTCCGCATAGCAGAAAATACTATACTCCGAAGGTAACTTTATAACCTCATAACCCCGGGAGCGAAGCAACCCTAACCTAATAACCAGTAAGTTTCGCAAGTTGCGAAACTTGAATAAACAAGCAAAACGGGAAGGGAAATTTGACGGATGCACCAGCGGCATCCGGGCAAATTTTCCTTCCCGGCTATATTTCGTCTAAAGAGATTCCGCGAACGTCTATTTGTCTTTTTTTCCGAAAATGGAGAAGTGGACGTAGCGTTTGGGATGAGCCTTGAGGTCCATCATGAGTGAGTCGGCATGGCCCAGCGTAGCATTCAGATTGTCGTACACTCCACGATCGTTGAGGAAGAGTCCGAGCGTGTTGTCCGTGGTGCGGAGTTGCCCATCGAGGAAGCTCGTGGTGGAATTGAGGCGTTCGGTCAGCTGATGGGCACTTTCGAGCGTGGCATTCACGCTGCCAAGAGTGGACTGCACGTCGAGCGAAGCCATGTTGGCCGTAAGTTTTTCGGTGTTGGCCAGTGTGCGGTTCAGCGTCGCCAAAGTTTGTGGAATATCTTGCTGCATCATAGCGTTGAGGCGTGCTGTGGTCTGCTTCAGGTCGTTGGTGAGTTCGGCCGTATTGTGCAGTGTTTGCGCCAGAGCGGGGTCGGCAGTCAGCCGGTTAATGTTGTCCATGATGCTGTCGAGCTTAGGCATCAGGCGTTCGATGGCGGGCACCATCTCCTGGATTTTGTCCATCGCTCCCAAGTGCATGCCGCCCAGGATGGTATCACCCTGCTCGATATTGCGAGTGGGGTTGGGCCCCAGCACCAACAGCATTTTCACACCGCCCATCAGTTCAGCCTCCAGCTCGGCCCGCGTTTGCTCCGGCACACGCATTTCGTCGTCGAGCTCAATGCCCACCACCACGTGTTCGCCTCGCTTGTAGTCATAGTCGATGGTACGCACGATGCCCACGGGATAGCCGTTGGCATATACGGGATTGGACACAGCCAAACCGGCCACGTCCTTGAACTTCACGTAGTAAGTGTTCGTAGCTTGGAACACGTTGATGCCTTTCAGGAAATTGATACCGATGAAAAGCAACGCCAAGGCCACAATGGCGGTAAGTGCGATTTTTGTTTCTTTCTTCATTGTTTGGGTAATCAATGTGTTTTGTTCTTCTCTTTTTCTTTTTCACGGGCTTCCGAAACCGAGACAGATTTTCCCGCCACATAAGCCACAATGTAAGCTCCTGGAATTTTTGCCTTGGCTGTTTTCAATCCTTTTTGTGCTTCGGCAAATGAGGAATAGTTTCCGTAGAAATATTTATACAGGCTTCCTTCTTTCACACGCTGGATGGCCAGTCCCTTAAACTGACTGTCCTTGGGCGAAATATCTTTCTTTCCGGCTCCCACTTGTACGCGGTAGTTCACCTTCGACTTCGGCTGTGCCTGCTGCTTGGCTTTGCTCTCTTTTGCGGCAGTTGTCTTGCCTTTGGTCTGCGTATTTTTGGCCGTGTTCTTCGGAGTCGTTTCCGGCTGCTTGGCTTTCGTTTCGCGTGTCTGTTTGGTCACATTCTGACCTGCCGTTGGGCGTGCCGGCTCGGTATTTTCCTTGCGTGTCGTTTCCTTCACGCTACGTTCCGGCTGCCGGGGCTGCTCCTCTTCGCGTGCTGCCGCCACGAGGCGTTCGGTGGGCACAGTGGCTACGGGAACCACAGCCACCTCGGCCTCATTTCCGGTTTGCGAATGAGGCTGCCAACCTTGTTCGCCCACCTTGGCAGGCAGGTTAGCCGGCAGGTCGCGAGCCGTTTTGTCGTGCTGACGTCGGTAGACCAGGAAACCATTGTAGATACTGCGACTCAGCTCGGCCACTCCCTTCTGTGAGTTGAGATAGCTCTCCTCCGAAGGCGTGGTGATGAAGCCCAGCTCGGTCAGCACGGAGGGCATGGAAGTGTTGCGTAGCACCAGAAATCCGGCCTGATGCACCCCTTTGTTGGGTCGTCCGGCCTGTGTATACTGATTTTGGATGCAGCGCGCCAAATCGACACTTTGGCGCATATACTTGTCCTGCATGATTTCAAAGATTACGTAACTTTCGGCCTTATTGGGGTCAAAACCTTCGTAAGTGCGTTGGTAATCGTTCTCCAGCGTAATCACGCCATTCTCTCGCTTGGCCACAGCCAGGTTTTCGTTGGCTCGTGCCATACCGAGCGAGTATGTTTCAGAGCCATAAGCTTGTTTGCCGTTGGGCAGCGCATTGGTGTGAATGGAAATGAAGAGGTCGGCCTTGTTGTCGTTGGCTATGTCGGCTCTGCGCTGCAAGGGAATGAACACATCCCGTTTGCGGGTGTACACCACCTTGACATCGGGACAATTCTCCTCGACCAGGCGTCCGAAAGCCAGAGCTACGTTCAGGTTGATATTCTTTTCTTTGGAATAGGCACCGAGTGCGCCGGCGTCATGTCCGCCATGGCCGGCATCAATCACGAGAGTGAAACGGTGCTTTCCACCTTCGGCGAAAGCGACAGCCACACCGAAGAACATGCACAAAAATATGGTCAATATATTCCTAAGGATTGCACGCATAAAGTAGATATGGATGAGTGAGAAACGCACCTAAGTCCTTGCGTTTCCCAAGACGGTGCAAAGATAAAATGAAATACGACAACAATAACAACAAAAGGCAACTTCTTTGCAGTCATCAAGCATTTTGCGTTTTCACTTGCGTTCTCAGACACAGCAATGAAGCGACCAATAAGTTGTCTGCTGTTGTCCATGTTGTCGTCATACCATCCCGGGCGGTGCAAGGCAAGTGCAAAACCTCCGAGATTTTGCCCTTACCCGGAAACCGGATGAATGTTTTCAACTGAAGTTTCCGAATGGGCATAACACCGGCAAAAGGACACGGCGGAATGAACGATTTTCCGCCCCAAAAGCTCATTTCCCTATACGTTTTTTTATCCTCAAAAAAGTATTCACCCTTTCACACGAAGGCTTTTTCTTCCTGATTTTCAACAGTTTCGAGTGTGAAGGCTTGCGTTTTCAAGTATTCACAGCAATAAGGGCGATTTATACTGCTTTTCTCTTGATTACCAACGTTTTTCCGGTGTGAAGGCTTTGTTTTTCAACCCTTCACAAGCGTTCACCACCCATGTGAAGGCTTTACCGCCCGTGTGAAGGCTTTAGCCACCTATGTGAAGGCTTTATTTTCAAAGCCTTCACACTCAAAACCCATGAAAATCAGAAGGAAACATGTACCATGTGAAGGAGTGAATGCTTTTTTCGGGAAATAAAAAGCGTATGTACGCGCGCGCGAAGAGCGCATTCACCAAACAGATTACGGCTTTTTCAGCGTGGTTTACCCACCTCGACTGCCAAGCCGCACACAGCGTGAAGTTTTCTTCACAAGTCGCCAACTATTTCTCCGGACTCGGCGAGTAGGAAAAACAACTCCTGGACTTGTAAAAGGCATAAGACACCCTCATCCCACATCGCCTACGACACTTCCGTTTTTTTTAATCTTTGTGCCTTAAAAGTATGCCTGTTTTTTTTTACGGCACCGGGCTTGGTTTCCGGACCGGCGCAAGGCCCACAGTCCGACAAAGGTCAGGACGCCGTTAAGCATGAGGAGTTCGTAGCCAAAGTGGTAATTCCACCACCGGGGCGCAACGTAGTCGAGCAGGCCGCAGAGGATGGGGGCCGCGAGGCAGACGTAGGGCACGAATCGGTCGGTGGGCTGCCAACGGGTGTAGAGGCCGAAAGCGTAGAGGCCGAGCAGAGGGCCGTAGGTGTAGGAGGCCATGGTGTAGATGGCGTTCAGGATGTTGTCGTTGCCCACTGTCTTGAAAAAGACGATACATGCTGTAAAGGTAAAGACCAGTGCCAAATGTACCCGGCGACGTATGCGCCGGGCTGAAGCCGGATCGGTGTGCCCGTCCTCCACCTTCAGGAGGTCGATACATACGGTAGTAGTGAGGGCCGTCAGTGCGGAATCGGCACTGGAGAAAGCTGCCGCCACAATGCCTATGGTGAAAGGAACGATGACCCAACCGCCCAGCACGCCTTCGCTCACCAACCACGGCAGGAGTTCGTCGCTCACGGCAGGAGGCGTAATTCCCTCGCGGGCACAGAGGGTATAGAGCAAAATACCCAATGCCAGGAAGAGGGCATTGACGGGCAGAAAGGCCAGACCGTAAGTGAGCATATCTTTCTGCGCATCGCGCAAATGGCGGCAGGTGAGGTTTTTCTGCATCATGTCCTGGTCGAGCCCGGTCATCACGACGACGATGAACACGCCGCTGAGAAACTGCCGCCAGAAGGCTTGTCGGGAAGTCCAGTCCCATTCCCACACCCTGCACATGGGGCTCTCCCTGACGGTCTGTACCACACCGGAAAAGTCCAGCTCCATCGTTTGTGCCGCAGCCCAGAGTATGTCCACGGCGGCCAGGATGAGACAGCAGGTCTGCAGCGCATCGGTCCGCACAATGGCTTGTATGCCGGCCCGGCGGGTGTAGAGCCAGATGAGACCCAGCACGGCGAGCACCGTGAGCAGAAAAGAGAAGAAGGAATCGCCGCACAGGGGACGCACCACGAAACCATGGAGCACCAGACAGACGAGGTAGAGGCGTGCGGCAGCACCGGTGAGCTTGCTCAGCACGAAAAACAAGGCTCCGGTGCGATGGGTGGAGGTGCCGAAGCGGGTGCCGAGCCACGCATAGATGCTGGTGAGCCGCAAACGGTAATAGAGGGGCAGCAAGACCAAGGCGACCACGGCATAACCCACTATGAAACCCATGCACATCTGCAAATAGGTCATGCCGGTGGACGCTGCCCAGCCGGGAACGGAGATGAAGGTTACTCCGGATATGCTGGCACCGACCATACCGATGGCCACCAACCACCAGGGCGACTGACGGCCGGCACGGAAGAAGGCATCATTGCCTTGCGCTCCCCGACGGGCGGCACGACGGGAGATGAGGAGCAACACAAAAAAGTAGGCCACCAACGTGGCCAACATGAAAAAAGCGGACATAAGTGAATGGTATGAACAATCTACGGCGCAATGGCCGCAGACCCTTCTCAAGCTAAATCATAGAACACCCCCGACACAAACTATGCCCTCAGTGCAAGACATCCTGCTGCGAGCTGCACGTGAGGGCATACTTTATGCTGATAAATCAATGCGAGTAATCAAAACTCACGCCTCAGTTTCTCATCATGGCACCCATGCCGGCCATGGCATAGTATATCATGTAAAGGATATTGACGGCTGCGCCGACGGCACCGGAAATGATAGCCCACTTCTTGGCATCGGCGGATGCCTTCTCGGCAGCCTCGTACTGCTGCGTCTGGTAAAGGCCGTTGACCTTGGCGGCATAGATGATGGAAACGATGCCGAAGGGGACACAACAGCAAATGGTGGAGAGGATGGCCCACAACATATAGTTGTCGGGCTTGGCCGGCGTGTAGCCGGGCTGGTTGTTATAGTTATAATTGGTTTCCATAAATAATAAAGAGCTTGGAAAATGAATAATCGGGAAAAGTGTTGCCGGCCTGCCTCTACAACAACAAAGCCATGCCGCCGTAGGCACAGAAGCTGATGAGACCAAAAATCAAGGCATACTTAATCCACTTGTCAGCATCGGCCGATGCCAGAAGTGCCTGGTCGTAGTAACCTTTATAATAGAAGGAGTTGACTTGATTGGCCTTGACAAGTGCCACCACGCCGCAGGGCAGGCAGCAGAAAATGGTGACGAGGATGGCGGCCACCAAGTGGTTGTCGGGGCAGCGCGGCCCGCCATTGTTGGCATAGGGATTGGGAGGTGTCTGACCGCCCGGCGGCGTTTGGTAACGCGGCGGTTCGGGTGGCCGCTGGTCGGAAAAGCCGGGACGGAAGAACATGCTTAACTCCGGAATGGAACCTGCGGGTGCCCAGTCGGCCATGCCGTTGCACCAAACGAGCGTTTGTGGCGTAACTCCGTTTTCTGCAAATTTCTCCGGGCTGATGGGACCGTTTTGTCGGTTATTGCGATCTAAATAGAAGTAATCGTGCATACCTATAAAGTAGTTTTGTCAAAAAATATTTGCATTGTGTTGCAAATATAAGGACTTACAGAACAAGGAAAGGATTTTTGTTAGTTTTTTTTACGCTTTCCATTTTTTTGTACAGCTGATTGTCAACTGCCACACGCCACTTCCCCACCGTAGGATTTCTTACAGATGGGGATAAAGGTTGCGCACGATGCCCCAGAGGAAGAAGAGCACGATGTAGGTCCAGATGGCCACTTTTCCCTCGAACACCTTGCGCCACCGCGCCTGCCGCTCTCCGCGCCACACCCACTCGGTGAGCATCACACAGAGGCAGTAGGGAATGGAGTAGATGAGAAAACGGTTGTAGGCCCAGGCTTCGGCAAAACGGCCGTGGAGGGCGGCATGGATGGCGCGCTGGATGCCGCAGCCGGGACAGTCGTAGCCGGTGATGAGCTTGGAGGGACATTTGGGCATGAAGCGATGGGAAACGGGGTCGAGCAAATAGAGTGCCAACAAGATGGTCGCCACCAAACATCCCCAAAGGAGTTTGCGACGGAAGGAGGAGTCGTGCCACATGGACAAAGCTTTTTTACAAAACAGATACAGGGGAAACGGAATACAGCAAGCCGCAAACGGAAAGTTGCGGCGGAAATGCGGAAAAACTGCTGGGTGCAAGGAGTAAGCGGCCTCGGGGCGACAAAAAGCCCGGAACAGCAACGTCCCGGGCTTCGGTGGGTCGTAAGGCAGGGGCCGCCACGAAAGGCGCGCCTTATTTCTTGCCGTACATGTTTTCGTAATATTTCTGGTAGTCGTCGCCGCTGACGGCCTCCACCCAATCGTGGTGTTCGAGGTTCCAGCGGATGGTTTTCACGATGCCCACCTCGAAAGTGGTTTCGGGATACCAGCCCAAGTCTTCCTTGATTTTCGAGGGGTCGATGCCGTAGCGTTGGTCGTGACCCAGGCGGTCTTTGACGAAGGTGATGAGATCATCGTTAATCCAGTCAATGCGGATGTTGCCCTCGGCATCCTGGTCCTGTTTCTTGAGGAGCGTGCGGAACTGCGGCTCCTGCTCCATCAAATCGTGGATGGTCTTGATGATGATTTTCACGATTTGGATGTTCTGCCGCTCGTTGTGTCCGCCCACATTGTAGATGCTACCGTCGGCACCTTGGCTGATGACCATGTCGATGGCCTTGCAATGGTCCTCCACGTAGAGCCAGTCGCGGATATTCTCCCCCTTGCCGTAGACCGGCAGCTTCTTGCCCTCCAGGATGTTGTTAATGACGAGCGGGATGAGCTTTTCGGGAAATTGGTAAGGGCCATAGTTGTTGGAGCAACGAGTGATGCTCACCGGCATGTGGAAAGTGTCGCGGTAAGCGCAGACAAAGTGGTCGGCGGACGTCTTCGACGCGCTGTAAGGGCTGTGGGGGCAGAGCGGTGTTGTTTCGGTGAAATAGCCTTCAGCACCGAGCGAGCCGTAGACTTCATCGGTCGAAACCTGATGGAAGCGCACGCCTTTCCGCCAAGTGGGATAACCTTGTTCGTCACGGCCCATCACCCAGGCCGCCCGTGCAGCGTCGAGCAGGTTTTGCGTACCGAGGATGTTGGTGTTGAGGAAGAGCTGCGGATTTTCAATGCTGCGGTCCACGTGGCTCTCGGCTGCGAAGTTCACCACCACGTCGAAACGGTAGTCGGCGAAGAGGCGGTCGATGAGGGAGCGGTCGCAGATGTCGCCCTTCACGAAGAAGCAGCGTTCGTTGTCGATGTCGTCGGCAATGGTTCCCAAGTAACCCGCATAGGTCAGCAGGTCGAGCACGACGATGCGCACGTCATCGTATTTCTTCAGCATATACTTCAGATAATTGGCACCAATGAAGCCGGCGGCTCCCGTCACGAGATAAGTTCTCATATATAAAATTATTAAATCGGTTCGTGGAAGAAGCGCGAGGCATTGCCCCGAGCTGCTCCCTGAATAAATCGGAATCTATATAACTATAAACGCAAAGCGTTCGTTTCTATTGTGCATAATGTTGCGCAACGAGGTTGGTCAGCCCGATAAACTCCTCTACGGAAAGCTGCTCCGGGCGGCGGGTCAGCAGGGGCTGGGCCAGGAAAACGGTGTGGTCGGGCGGCGTTACGCAGGCAGCGTCCAGCTCGGCCAGCAGCGGTTTGATGGAGCCGCGCATCATCTTGCGGCGTTGGTTGAAAGTGGTCTTCACCACGCGACGCAGCAGCCGTTCGTCGCAGCCGGGATCGGTCACCTCATTGCGCGTGAGGCGCACCACCGCACTGCGCACCTTGGGAGGCGGATTGAACACGTCAGGCTCTACGGTGAAGAGATAGTCCACGTGGTAGTAAAGTTGCACGAGCACAGTCAGGATGCCGTAAGCCTTGCAGCCCGGCTTGGCGGCCAACCGCTCAGCCACCTCCTTCTGGATCATGCCGGTGCAGCAGGGAATGAGGTGGCGGTAGTCGAGCATCTTGAAAAAGATTTGGCTGCTGATGTTGTAGGGATAGTTGCCCGTGAGCACGAACTCCCTGCCGCCGAACGTGCGGTCGAGCTGCATTTGCAGGAAGTCCTCTTCCAGTAGGCCGTCGCCCAGTTCGGGAAACGCCTTGAGCAGGAAAGCCACGCTCTCAAAGTCAATCTCCACCACTTTCAGCTCGCGCCCTTTCTTGAGCAGGTATTGCGTGAGCACGCCCATGCCGGGACCCACTTCGAGAATGGGCAGACCGGGCGCGGTATCTACCGTGTCGGCGATGGCCTGCGCTGTGGGGAGGTCTTTAAGGAAGTGTTGTCCGAGAAATTTTTTAGGGCGTACAGACTTCATCTGATATAAATTTCCTACTTTTGCTTTTAATATAAGGAAAAGCGTGTTTGCAAAGATTTTCTGCGCGGATACTGTGCCTTTCCTACCGTTGCAAAATTAGTAAAAAAACGTCAAGTGGCAGGTTTTAACCTTAAAAATATGCTTGCGGGTGCGGCCCGCATCGCGTTTCCCTTTATTTTGGGCCTCGGCATACTGTGGTGGATGTATCGCGGCACGGATTGGGCGCAGTCGTTTGCCTGCGTGGCCGATGCCCGCTTCTGGCTGCCGATGTCGCTCTCGCTTCTCTTCGGCATTGTGCCGCAGTTGCTGCGTGCCCTGCGCTGGAAAATGGCGATTGAGCCGCTGGGCGAGCCGGTGCGCCTCGGCACGTGCGTCGATGCCGTCTTTATGTCGTATGCGGCCAGCCTGGTAGTGCCGCGCGTGGGCGAGGTGACGCGTTGCGGCACGCTGAAGAAATACGACGGCACGTCCTTCACGCAGTCGCTCGGCACGGTAGTGACGGAACGCTTGGTTGATTCCGTCGTGATGCTGCTGCTCACGGCCTTGGCCTTCCTCATGGGACTGCCGATGATGCTCCGCTTCCTTTCCGAGACGGGCACGAGCCTGGGCGGCATTTTGCAGCGCTTCACGGGCACGGGCTATATCGTCACGCTCGTCTGCCTCGCCACGCTGCCGCTACTGGTGCTGTTTCTCATGTCGCGCTACCGCATCTTGCAAAAGGGCAAGAGCCTGCTCCAGAGCCTTTGGGAGGGCATCACCTCGCTGCGCCGCCTCGACCGCGTGGGGCTTTACGCGTTTTATTCCGTAGCCATTTGGATAGGCTATTTCTTGCATTTCTACATTGCTTTCTTCTGCTTCGACTTCACCGCCGGCATTTCGCCCGTGGCGGCGTTCCTGATATTCTGCGTCGGCTCGTTCGCCGTGCTCGTACCCACGCCCAACGGCGCAGGCCCGTGGCACTTCGCCGTCAAGACGATGCTCGTGCTCTATGGCGTGGCGGAGCCGCAGGCCATTCTCTTTGCCCTTGTGGTCCACACGGTGCAAACGGCCCTTGTCGTGGTGCTCGGCGTGGGCGGCTTCGCGCACCTGCTCTGGCGCGGCAAGCGGTGAGCGATTCCCTTTATAATAAATCATCAACCCTATAATACCCTATTTATATTATGAGTGAAATTAAAAACCTGCAGCCGGTTGAGGTGTGGAAAAACTTTGACCTGCTCACGCAAGTGCCGCGTCCTTCCGGCCATCTCGAAAAAGTGCAAAAGTTCCTCCTCGACTGGGCGGCCGAGAAAGGCGTTGAGGCCTTCATGGACGATGCCGGCAACATCATCATGCGCAAACCCGCCACGCCGGGCATGGAAAACCGCAAGCCCGTGACGCTGCAAGGCCACATGGACATGGTGCCGCAAAAGGCCAAGACCTCTAACCACAACTTTGAGACCGACCCCATCCGCACGCGCATAGAAGGCGAGTGGGTCTATGCTACGGATACCACCCTCGGCGCCGACGACGGCATGGCCGTGGCTACGATTATGGCCATTATGGAAGCCGACAACTTGAAGCACGGCCCGATTGAGGGCTTCATCACCGCCGACGAGGAAACCACGATGTACGGCGTGAACCACATGAAGGCCGAGACCCTCACGGGTGACATACTGCTCAACCTCGACGAAGAGACGGACGGAAAAATGGTAATCGGCGCAGCCGGCGGCATCAACCTGACCGCCACGCTGCAATATCAGGAAACGCCCTGCGAAGCTGGCGACGTGGCGCTCAAAGTGACGCTCCACAAACTCCTCGGCGGGCACTCCGGCCTCGAAATCAGCCTCGGACGCTGCAACGCCAACAAGGCTATGGCACGCCTCGTGCAGGACGCCATTGCCAACTTCGAGGCACGCCTCTCTTCCTGGCAGGGCGGCAACATGCGCAACGCCATTCCCCGCGAGGCTGAGGTGGTGCTCACGCTCCCGAAAGAGAATGTCGAGGCGTTCAAAGAATGCGTAGACGAGTGGCGCGAAACGTTTACCGCCGAGTTCGGATTTATTGAGAAGAGCCTCGCGCTCGACGTCGAGGAAGTGGCTTGCCCCGAGCACAATGTACCCGAAGAAATCCAGGACAACCTCATCGACGCGCTCTGTGCCTGCCACAACGGCGTG
>OBLI01000613.1_pt1 | contig 37725 bp, 36 predicted proteins | sample 1519701 | NCBI WGS metagenome assembly OBLI01 (sample SAMEA3663005, study PRJEB22513) | pig gut metagenome | biome: pig gut; feature: pig-associated habitat; material: faeces | place: France | collected 2012
CGCGAGCGCATCTGTGTCCGGCGGACACCGCCACGGAATGGTTCAAACGTTGTCGGACACAAAAATTAAGGGAAAACGAAAGCGCTACCAAATTCAGTGATTCCGCCTAAAATCGCATTTATAAATGTCGAGAGTTTCTCACACTGTATAACAAAATTTTGTCTGTATAAAACAGATTTACGGACGGATCTGTCCGTTACCGTAAATAATGTATTTGTAACTGGTAAGCGCCTCAAGCCCCATCGGGCCGCGCGCATGCAACTTCTGTGTACTGATTCCGATCTCCGCACCAAATCCGAATTCGTTTCCGTCCGAGAAACGCGTCGATGCATTCACATAAACACACGCAGAATCAATCTCATTTAAGAACTGCTGTGCATGATCATAATTCTCGGTGACGATCGTCTCGGAATGTGACGTGTTGTAGCGATTGATGTGATCAATTGCCTCATCGATCGTGTCAACAACTTTGACGGACATAATATAGTCCAGATATTCGGTTCCCCAGTCTTCCTCTGTCGCAGGAATGACAAGTGGCTGATCACCCAGACATGCAACGGCCGTATCATCACCGCGCATCTGTACATCGTACTCTTTGAGTGCCGCATACAGCTTCGGAAGGAACTCCTTCGCGATCGCACGATTGACAACAATCGATTCGCATGCATTGCAGACACCGATACGCTGTGTTTTTGCATTCTTTATAATATTGATTGCCATATCAAAGTCTGCAGAATCATCCACATAAACATGACAGTTTCCGGTTCCGGTCTCGATAACCGGAATGGTTGCCTCATTGACAACCGTCTGGATCAGTCCTCTTCCTCCTCTAGGAATGAGCAGATCCACATACTGTTTCATCTTCATGAACTTACCGGTTGTCTCATGATCGGTCGCCTCGATCAGACTGAGCACTCCATCCGGGATATGCATTTCCCGAAGTGCTTCCTGCATCGCCGATACGATGGCGATATTGGAATGGATGGCATCGCTTCCACCCTTAAGGATGGCACAGTTTCCGGACTTAAAACACAGACCGAACGCATCGGATGTCACATTCGGGCGCGCCTCAAAAATAATACCGATCACACCGATCGGAACGCGCTTCTTTCCGATCATAAGTCCGTTTGGACGTTTCTTCATGGAAAGTACTTCACCGATCGGATCATCAAGCTCCGCGATCTGGCGCAGACCATCCGCCATACCGACAAGTCGATCATGATTTAATGTCAGACGATCAATAAGACCGGCCGGCATATTGCGTTCCTGTCCGTTTTTAACATCGCTTGCATTCGCTGCGAGTATATCCGTCTCATGTGCAAGAATCGCATCAGCCGCTTTACGCAACGTCTCATTTTTCACATTTGTGTCGAGCATACCGGCCTTAATCCGGACATCATGCGCTCTCTTACATAATTCTTCCAAATTCATATTCTGATCCTCCTGTCAGATGACATCCTCCGATTCATTCATGTGAAATCGTAAACACCATCTTATATTAATCACGCACTTTATATTCATTAAGTTCCGTCACAATTTGGCACATTGCAATATCCTGTGGTTCCGCCGGTAATACATCCAACAACTGACATTCAAAGCAGATGCCAACCGACAGTAACTCGGAATGTATCCCAATATACCGGTCATAGTAGCCCTTGCCATATCCGATCCGTTCGCCTCTCCTGGAGAAAGCGACGCCGGGCACAAGTATCGGAACCTGAATTTGCGTCGATTGAAACGTTTCTAATACATAAGTATCGACATCCGGTTCCATTACGTGAAATGCACCGGATGTCAGCTGACTTGCATCCGATACACAAAAGAAATCCATCTTTTCACCAAATACCTTTGGAAAATATAGCTTTTTCTCATCCGCCCATGCCTTTTTACAAAATAAATCCAGATCTGCTTCGCTTTGTATCGCGGAATAGACCAGAATCGCATCCGCCTTTGCATACCATGACTGTTCGCACAATCGGTCACAGATCTGCATGCTGTACGTTTGGCGCTCTGCCTCACTTAATGCGTTTCTTTCTGCTTTCATCCTCTTACGAAGTTGGGCTTTGCTTTCCATATTTTTCTCCCAGGTTCTCAACGGATCCATCTTCATTTACCATATCGATGTTGTTGAGCTGGCTGCGAAGGTTGCTTTTTACCGAAGCAACAAATTCCTTCCGGAGCAGATCCTGCTCCTTCTTTTCTTCCTCCGTCAGTCCTTCTGCCTTTGATTTGCGATATAACGCATTGATTCGATCAATTTTTTCCTGTGTCATTATCCTATCGTCTCCATAATATATGTTGCAAGATTAAAGTTTGCATTCTTATTCGAGTGAAAAAGCGTTCCGGTGTAATCATCCGCAAAGATATCCGAAATTACCTTCACATCCGCTCCGTTTGCGATGATCATATCGGTCCCGGAAAGCGTTGCGATCTTCGCTGCGGTAAGCTTCGTTGTCATACCACCCGTACCAACATTGCTGCCGGTCGTACCTTTGGCCATACCAAGGATATCCTGGTCCAGATTTTCCACTTCTTTTACAAGCTGCGCATCCGGATTCGTGTGTGGATCATCCGTATAAAGGCCATCAATATCCGATAACAGAATCAGAAGATCCGCCCCCACCATCGAAGAAACCAACGCAGAAAGCGTATCATTGTCACCGAACTGCATCTCATATGTACTCGTGGTATCATTCTCATTTACGATCGGAATCACGCCGAGCGCAAACAATTCATCAAATGTGTTCTTCGCATTCTCGCGTGATACCGGATTGATCATTGTGTTTTTCGTCAGAAGCACCTGTCCTGCCGTCTCGTTGTATTCGGCAAAAAGCTTCTGATACACCATCATCAGCTTCGCCTGTCCAACCGCCGCGCAGGCCTGCTTCATCGAAATCTCGGTCGGTCGATCGTGAATGCCCATCGCAGCACGTCCCACTGCGATTGCACCGGAACTGACCAGACATACATCCATGCCACGGTTTCTGAGATCGCTGAGCTGGCGCACTAGCTGCTCCATCTTGCCCAGATCAAGTTTGCCGGTCTCCTCATGTGTCAATGAGGAGGAACCGATTTTTACCACAATTCGTTTGTATCCTGTTTCGCTTTTCATTCTAAACTATTCCTCGATTCTTATTGCCTCGTTATACTCTATCATATCTTTCTATAAAATACAAAGCCATTTAACATCAACTTTTTAACGTAAAAGTTTCAATTTTCCTGACAGACAGACAAACTCCACATCCGTCACATCCCCACAGTACTCTCCATCCGCATGCAGTACAAGCGGCTGATCGGCATGAAGCCGCAACACCGGCGCATCGATCACTGTGAAGCCTTTGATTCCTTCATGCTTTGCTGCGACAAGAAGCGGCAGACAGAAAAACGTGACAAACTTTGGAATTCCATGTGCCATGCTAAGAGAGAGCATGCCATCCGTCGGGGAGGCCTTAGGTGCCATCGGCACACCGCCGCCTTCCGCACGAAGATTCATCGCCGCGGCGAAGATCATCTTCTTCATCTTATGTACACGGTTGCTGTCTCCACACTCAAGTGTCACTTCCGCTGTCTTCATTGTAAAAAGAGAAGAAACGGTAAGCATAAGATAGGTCAGTTTGCCGAGATGTATCTTATTCAAGACCTTTTTCAATTTCGAATGAAGCGCCTTCTTGCAGACGATCGCATCAAGTCCGATGCCGGAGCTGATGCCGAAAATACGGCTTTCCTCTTCTCCCCAGCGAACCAGTCCGAGATCGACTCTCGTTACCGGAATTCCGTTTTGTTCTCTTGCGATTGCTTTCAGGATCTGATGCATTCCAACCTTTGGATTCTTGGCAATCCAAAGTCCTCTGCCGAAATCATTTCCCGATCCGCTCGGAATCATACCGAAGCGAACTTTCTCAAAATCAGTAATTCCGTTTAAGACTTCGTTCATCGTTCCGTCTCCGCCCACCGCGATCAGATAAATTTCTTTCTGCTCCTTACCGGAGATTTCACGCGCAAGTTCCGTTGCATGCCCCTCATATTTCGTTTCATAAGCTTCAAACGGAATCTGTCGCTTCTTTAACATGTTGCACACACTGTGCCACGCAAATCCGGCTTTTCCGGTCTTTGCATTGGTATTTACAATAAAATAAAGTTTATTCACACGCTTATCCTTCGTTACCTGATACATTCTCTGGCGTATAAAGAGTATTGTCGTTCCCGACAAAACGCCTTATATACGATTATAATATAAAAACACATGTTTTGCACGCGATTCTTACACGAAAAAGGTGTCTCTTCTTAAATAAAAAGCAAGTCTTGTCGCATAATGAAATATGCGTTATAGTAAATTCCGTAAAATAAATTTACGACAGAAAATACAAATATTACAAGCACATAACGCAACGGTACAGAAAATCAATCTATATGAAGGAATACACAATGACACAATATGCCAAAAACAAAAAAATAAAAAGAAATCACCGGAAAACAAAACGGATAGGAACAGCGCTTATGCTTGCGTTACTCTGTGGCTTATTATCCGGTTGCTCCCAGGAGACAAAAAAAGTCTCCAAAGAGGGATTTTATTTTGATACGATCATCACAATCACCTTATACGGAACAACTGACGAGAAATACATCAATGACTGCTTTGCTCTCGCATCGGAATATGAAAATAAATTTTCCAACACGATCAAAGACAGCGAAATCTCACAGATTAACAATGCAAACGGTGCATACGTTACCGTCAGTGACGATACGCTTGAACTGATACAGGACGGGATTGCCTATGCCGACGAGAGTGACGGCAGATTTGATATTGCGATCGGAGCACTCTCCGATCTGTGGAATATTTCAGAGATTGCGGAGAATTTGGATTCTTCCGACAACGAAGCGGATGCCTCCGTTCTTCCGGGCGATGAAGCGATTCAAAAAGCCTTAGGGCATATTGATTATCACGCAATTGACATCAAAGGTAAGCAGGTCCGCCTGACCGATCCGGATGTCAAGCTGGATCTCGGCGGCATTGCCAAAGGCTATATCGCGGATCAGATGCGCGCCCGTCTGCGTGATGAGGGGATTACGGAAGGTGTGATCAGCCTCGGCGGTAATGTTCTGACACTCGGCGAGAAAGCAAGCGGTGAGGATTACTCCATCGGTATCCAGAAACCATTTGCCGCAAGTGGAACAAGCCTCGGTGTCATAAAAGTAAAGGATGCTTCCGTTGTCTCCTCCGGCATCTATGAACGCTACTATCGCATCGGTGATAAGATCTATCACCACATTCTCGATACGAACACCGGTTATCCGGTCGAGAATAATCTCTATCAGGTGACGATCATCAGCAAGAGTTCCATGGACGGTGACGCCTTAAGTACCACCTGCTTTGCCTTAGGACTTGATGAAGGCATGAAACGGATCGAACAGACCAAAGATACCGAAGCGATCTTTGTCACGGAAGACGGCAAGACGCACTGCACTTCCGGCATCGGTGATTCGGTTATATTTGAAGGAAATTAAAATCCGAAGTTTTTCACATCAATTTTCAAATATTTTACGCAGAAAAAAGCCCGCTCCGGGATAACCGGAACGGGTTTCTTTTTACAATCTGTTCTCACATAAAACTATAAGATGATCTTCTTTGGACATTTCTCTGCACAGATTCCGCAGCCTGTACATTTCTCCTGATCAATGTATGCGATATTGTCAACAACATGGATTGCATCGGAAGGACAATTCTTCTCACAGAGATGACATCCGATACATCCTACGGAGCAGGCATTCATAACATCTTTACCCTTATCCTTGGAGCTGCACTGTACAAGGTGCATTGCCTCATAAGGAACAAGTTCGATCAGATGCTTCGGACATGCAGCAACACACTTGCCACAGGCCTTACATACCTTCTCATCAACCTTGGCGATACCATCTACAATGTGGATGGCATCAAACGGACAAGCCTTCACACAGGTTCCGAAACCAAGGCATCCGTAATTACAAGACTTTGGTCCACCGTTTGGAACGAATGCCATAGCAGCACAATCTTCCACACCGGTGTAATCATAATCCTGTTTTGCCTTCTCGCAGGTACCGGCACATTTTACAAATGCAACCTTCTTTACAGAAGCGCCTGCAGAGACACCCATGATCTCACCGACTTTTGCAGCAACCGGATCACCGCCGACCGGACACTGTCCGACCGGAGCTTCTCCCTTTGCGATTGCAGCAGCAAGACCGGAACATCCTGCGTAGCCGCAGCCACCACAGTTGTTTCCAGGAAGAACCTCAAGGATTGCTTCCTCTCTCGGGTCTACTTCAACTTTGAATTTTTCTCCGGAGATTCCGAGGAAAAATCCAAGAATAATTCCAACACAGCCGACTACGATGGCTGCGACAATAATTCCAGTAAGCATATTCTTTTCCTCCTAAATCATTCCTGAGAATCCCATAAATGCGATGGACATCAGACATGCGGTAATCAATACGATTGCGGTACCTCTGAATGTCTTAGGGATGTCATTGTATTCAATTTTCTCACGGATTCCGGCCATCAGTACGATTGCGATAAAGAATCCGACTGCTGTAGAGAATCCGTATACAACAGACTCTAACAGATTGTATTCATACGTTACACAGTTGAGTGCAACACCAAGTACCGCGCAGTTTGTTGTGATCAGTGGAAGATACACACCAAGTGACTGATACAGGGAAGGCATCTTCTTCTTTAAGAACATCTCTACGAACTGTACCAGTGCAGCGATAACAAGAATAAATACGATTGTCTTTAAGTAGGTCAGATCGATTCCTTTGGATACAAGGAAAGGATTGGCCAGAATAAATTTATAGATCAGTCCGGTGATAAAGGATGAAATGGTAATAACGAAGATTACGGCTCCACCCATACCAGCAGCAGTCTCTGTCTTCTTGGATACACCAAGGAACGGACAGATTCCGAGGAACTGACTTAATACTACGTTGTTTACGATTGCAGAACCAACTGCGATCAAAACTAATTCAGCTAATGTACTCATCGTCTTCTCCCTCCCTATGCCTGCTTATTGTCTGAGGAAGCAGCACTCTTACCGGTACACAGTGCAGACTGACCACAGTGTGCACAATCGCCTGACAGACATCCTGCCGGCTCTGCAAGCGGCTTGCCTTTTGCTTCCATCTTCTTACGAATGATATTCATTCCGGCTACAAGGAACGCAAGTACAAGGAATGCACCAGGTGCCATAATAAAGATGGTGATTGGTGTAAATCCCTTTACTGCGGAAAGGAACGGAAGTCCGAAAAAGGTTCCGGCTCCAAGGATCTCACGGATCAGACCGATAATGGTAAGACCCATTGTAAATCCAAGTCCCATTCCGATTCCATCAAAGATTGACTCGATCGGACCATTCTTGGATGCGTAGCTCTCTGCACGGCCAAGGATGATACAGTTTACAACGATCAGAGGGATATATACACCCAAAGCGTTTGATAAACTTGGTAAATAGGCCTGCATCAAAAACTGCACGACGGTTACAAGGGATGCAACGATCACAATGTAAGCCGGCATACGCACACCGTTTGGGATCACTTTACGGAAAAGTGAGATCAAAAGATTGGAAAATACAAGTACGACCAGTGTGGAAAGTCCCATACCAAGTCCGTTGATTGCAGATGATGTTACGGCAAGTGTCGGACACATACCAAGCATCAGAACGAAGGTCGGGTTCTCTTTGATCACACCGTTATATAAACGTTCCACATATTTGTTCATTACTGAGCACCTCCTAACGCATTCTGGAAGTAAAGGATTGCAGCGTTGCAACCGTTTGCCATAGCCTTAGATGTAATGGTCGATCCGGTGATTGCCTCAATCTGATCATCGGAAGAAGGTGTCTGCTTAACAACCATAAAGGCATCTACTTTCTTGTTCTCAAACTGACTGTAGAACTCCTCATCTTCTGCTTTCATACCGAGTCCCGGAGTCTCGGAAATATCTGTGATGGAATATCCGTTTACCGTTCCATCCTTCTGGATGCCGACGGAAAATGTAATGCTTCCCTGGCTTCCGTCCTTGGCGGTAACAGTGATAACATAGCCCAATACGTTGCCGGATGCATCGACTGCTTCCTCAACGTCATTGATCGTGTCATCATATCCCGCATCCGAAACCATCTTGTTTGCCTCGTCTGCATCATATTCTTTCTGGTTAAAGGCATCTGCATCTGCAAATACTGCCTGATAGGCTTCTTTTTTTGCTTCCTCATTAGCCTTGTCGATCGGAGCCTTTGTGATACCGTATACCGCACCGAGAATCACTCCGATTACAAGCGTAAAGGCGGTTAAAACCAAAGCGTCATGTATGATCTGTTTATTCATTCTTCTTTGCCTCCTTTACGATACCAAATGCATTCGGCACTGTAATCTTCTCAATCAGCGGAACAAGAAGGTTGCTTAAGATAATTGCAAAAGAAACACCCTCTGCATTCGCGCCGAAGCAACGGAAGATACCGGTCAGAAGACCGCAACAGATACCAAACAGAATCTGTCCCATCGGCGTAATCGGCGATGTCACATAATCGGTTGCCATAAAGAAGGCACCGAGCATAAGTCCGCCTCCGCAAAGTTCAGCCACAACATACGTTGTGTTAAAGCGATCTGCGCCGAAAATAAACATAAAGACTGCAAATGTAATAATATAAGATGCCGGAATCTTGAGATCGATCACACCCATCAGAATCAAAAAGATTGCTCCGATCAGGATAGCAATCACGGATGTCTCACCAATGGTTCCCGGAATCTTTCCGGTCAGCATATCCATAATATTCACAGAGCTGAGTCCCTCATTACGGATCATTCCAAGAGGCGTAGCTCCGGAATATGCTTCAAATTTTGCGCTGCTGAAGTTCGTCATATCTGCCGCAAAAGCGATCAGCAGGAAACAACGTCCGCCGAGTGCCGGGTTCATAAAATTCTGTCCGAGTCCTCCGAACAGCATCTTCACGATAACGATTGCAAATACAGAACCGATCACTGCCTCCCACCAAGGAAGTCCTGCAGGAAGGTTTAACGCAAGAAGAAGTCCTGTTACAACGGCACTGAGGTCCGGCAAACTGTTCTTCTTATGTACGATCTTGTCAAAGATCCATTCTGACGCAAGACAACTTGCGATAGTTACTAAAATTAATACCAATGCCTTATAACCAAAGTTAAAGATACCAAACAGACTGGCTGGAAGTAAAGCAATAATCACATACAGCATTACTCTGCTTGTCGAATCTTTGGCGCGGACATGTGGTGCAGATGAAACCTGATATTTTTCACTCACAACAATCCACCTCTTTCTTACTTTTTCTTTCTCTTCTCTGCCAATACCAACTTCTTCATAGTCTTAACAGACTGTGCAACCTGTCTTCTGGAAGGACATACATAAGTACAGCTTCCGCACTCGATACACTCAAGTCCATGCCACTTCTCGAACTCTGCCATCTGTCCGTTGTTGCCGAACTTGGCAAGTCGCGAAGGAATCAGGTTTTCCGGACAAGCTTCCACACAGCGTCCGCAGTTGATACATGCAAGAGGCTCAAGCTCTGCTACCGTATCCTTGCCAAAACAAAGAAGTGAAGAAGAAGTTTTTGTTGTAGGAACATCAAGTCCAAACATGGCAAATCCCATCATAGGACCACCGGATATAATCTTCTCCGGTTCAACCTTAAATCCGCCTGCAGCTTCCACAAGCTGTGCATAAGGTGTTCCCATACTATACAGGAAATTGGATGGACTTGCGATTGCATCACCGGTAATGGTGGCAACACGCTTCATCACAGGAATTCCATTCTTGACTGCGTTATAGACTGCAATCATCGTCTCGACGTTATCCACGATACAGCCTGCATCGGCCGGAAGCATCTTGGAATTGATGGCTCTGCCGGTTACGGCATAGATGAGCTGGCGCTCACCACCCTGTGGATACTTTGTCATAAGCTCGCATACTTCCATACGCGGCTCGTCTTTTATCAGTTCTTTTAACTTGGCAATACAATCTGGCTTATTGTTCTCTACGCCAAATACACCCTTTGCATTGTCGAACAACTGAAGAATAATCTTCATGCCGGCAACCAGTTCTTCTGGGTTCTCCATCATTCTGCGGTAATCTGCGGTCAGATATGGCTCACACTCCGCACAGTTGGCGATAATGTACTCGATTTTTTCCGGTTCCTTCGGAGAAAGTTTAACATGTGTAGGGAAACCTGCGCCGCCCATTCCGACAACTCCGGCTTCTTTTACTCTGTTAATGATCTCCTCCTTTGATAAAGTCGTCACATCATCCACTGCCTGATAGTCAACTTCCTTAAACGCATCATCACTCTCGATAATAATGGAATTGACCATATCTCCCACAGCGACACGCCGCGGTTCAATTTTCTTAACTGTACCGGATACAGACGAATAGATCGGAGAAGATACGAAGCCGCCCGCTTCTGCAATCTTCTGACCCTTAAGCACTGTATCACCTACAGCGACGATTGGGGTAGCTGGTGCTCCGATGTGCTGAGACAACGGGAATACCAATTCTCCCTTGGGTAGAACTTCTTTGATTGGCGCATCCTTGGCAAGTTCCTTGCCTTCATACGGATGAACGCCTCCTTTAAATGTTTTCAAACCCATCTTTGTGCCCTCTTTCCTATAATTATTTGTCGAAACGTTATAGTTTCTGACACATTAACAACTAAATTATAGCACTTTCAAACAGATTTGAAATGCCATTTTACTATTTTTTCTCATTATTATGTATTCTTTTTAATACAAGAGAGCGTGACGAAAACAGCAAAATATGCTAGAATAGTAACAAGAAAAAGCCAAAAGGAGACGTCTATGAAAAGCACACACAAAGAAGAACTATATATCAAACAGGATCCTCTTACGGATCTCATTTTTGACGATCACTCGATCTTCTTTGATATCGAAACGACCGGTTTCTCTCCAGCCACTTCTACCTTGTATATGATCGGTTGTGCCAGAAAAAGCGGAAAATATATTTGTGTGGATCAGTTTTTCGCCGAAAATCCCGGAGAAGAGCGTCTTATTTTAAATGCTTTTCTGGAAGTGTTAAATCAATATGATACCATCATCTCTTTTAATGGTGTTGGATTTGATATTCCTTTTTTGAAAGCCAAGTGTGATCAGTACGACCTGCCGGAACACTTTAAGCAGTATAATTATCTGGATATTTTTAAATCTGTTTCCGAATTAAAGTTTTTACTGAAACTTCCAAATTACAAACAAAAGACCATCGAATCCTTCTTAGGGTTATCGCGTGACGATAAACAGACCGGAGGAGAACTGATCAATGTCTATCACGAATATGTAAAGCATCCGTCCCATGAAACCTACCGCTTGCTGCATCTGCACAACTATGAAGATGTCATCTGTATGATCGATCTGCTTCCGGTGCTTTCTTATATCGAAATTTTTAACGGTCAATACACACTTTTGTCGACCCGCGTGGATACTTACCACAGGTTTGACGGCACAAATGGCCGGGAACTAATCATCACTATGAAGAACGATTATCCTGTCCCGAAACGGATTTCTCATAAGCTGTCGGATTTCTATCTGATGATTTCCAAAAGCCGCACCTCAATCCGTGTTCCTGTTTATGAGGGGGAGCTTCATTATTTTTATGCCAATTACAAGGATTACTATTATCTTCCTCAGGAAGATATGGCAGTACACAAAAGTGTTGCTTCCTACGTTGATAAAGATTTTCGTGAGAATGCCCGCGCAGCGAACTGTTACACCCGCAAGTCCGGTGCTTTTCTCCCGCAAAGCAGCAGTGTCATGCAGCCGGAATTCCGCAAAGAATACAAAGACAAATTCAGTTACTTCGAGCTGACCGATGATTTCTGCGAATCGGATGTCATGTTGCGCCGCTACGTGGACCATATTCTCAAATACATGTTCACAACCAAGAAATAAATTTCTTATTCTTCGCTTTCGATTTTCTGCATAAAATACAACCTGGATGCGAAATCCGGGAAATACTGTTCTGTCGGATGGTTGGGTCTTGCAATTAGTGCATAGAAAAAGGCCAAATAAAAAAAGTGTATGGACTTGATTTCTCTTTTTCCATACACCTTTCCGGTTACTATTAATTTGTTACTAAAAAATTGATATTAAAGTAATCTCAATAACTGAACGAGTTCATGTGGCTCTGCAACATCTGATATTGTCTGTCTTGTATCAAAACGCTTAAAACCATAGTTTTCATAAAAAGAAAGCAGTTTTTCCTTGTTATCCGCTTCCACAAATGCCACCATTCCTCCAGCCTGATATTGTAAAATCTGTGTCTGTCTGATAGCAGCTTCTAATAACTCCTGCCCTGTTATTCTTCCCTTTACCCTGTCATTAAAATTCTTTCCAAGCTGGGCAATCAGATAAGCAGCTAAGTTATAAGTCTGCTCATTTTTATCTATCTCTCTAAACCTTGCAAGTTTTCTCTTAACTGTATTGCTGAAAGGCTCAGCCTTTACAACAAGTGGCTTGATTGTAATAGAAAAATAACCCAATAACTCTGCATCTTCCAATGATAATACCAGATATGTAACTGCCTGATGTTTCTTTGTAAATTCGATTGCCTGTTGCTTTAGGAAACGCTCAACATCCGGATTCAATGGACAAGAAAACTCGGAAAGGAGCTGTACTAATTTATCCTCTCCGAGCCTTTTGTCTTCACTAGCTAAATACTCACGAATGTTCAGCACAATAAAATTATTTGCTGGCTGCATCCGTTTTCTTCCTTTTCTCCATGAATTTTATGATATCATCTGCTCCCTGTAAGTAGGTAACATTGATTGGTACACGAGGTGTTCTGTCGTTGGCAGATGCTTCAATCGCATCGGCAAACATCTCCACCTGTTTCTGACCGGATATGATAAAATTCTTAGTGATACTTGAAGTTGCCATAAAAACACCTCCTTTATTAGTGTGGCTTATCTTCTCTTATTCATACTTCTTCAACTATATTTTATGATGTTATCCCGGCTTTTGCAACAAAATTTTTGTGAATTTTTTGTAGTATGCTCGCGAATCTCAATTACTGCAGAAAGCATAAAAATTATGCAAAAACGGTACTGCTTTTTCAAAGAAAACACCGCCTGTGGTTTTTCTGCCACAAGCGGTGTTTACTACGTTACTGTTTTCATATCGGACAATATATCCTAATATCCTTTTACAGTTACCTTAGAAGAAAGTCCTTTCTGCTTAAATAACTTCTTATATGCGGATAGTTTCTCCTTTGGCACTTTAATGGTGGTAGCCTTTGTAAGTCCCTTAAAGGCGTTCTTTGCTACTGTCTTTGAAGATAGCTTAGTCGAAGTAATCTTGATGGTCTTTAATTTCTTACATCCGTTTTTCTGCATTCTTTTGCTCCGAACAATTGTAGGAAAGACTCCGAAATTCAGCACAAAAAAAGACTTTCTTCCATCGATTTCATCCATAAAAGAAAGTCTTTTTGTATATTTATTTTATTCTGCTTTTTCGAAATAAAAACTGCTCAACCGCTTAAAGCCAAGTTCCCGATAATTTGTAATCTGCTCCGTACTTCCGATAAACAGTATACCATGTGGCTTTAATGCCTTCTGAAAGTTTTGATAGATCATATCTTTTGCTTCTTCCGTAAAATATATCACAACATTGCGGCACAAAATCAGATCAAAGCCATTTAGATACGGATCTTTCAGCAGATTATGTTCCTTGAAAGTAACACATTTCTTGATCTGATCCGATATCTGATAGGAGTTTCCGACCTTAGTAAAATACTTTCGCTTCAGATCTTCCGGAACTCCGGAAATACTTTTTTCATTATATAAGCCGACTTGCGCTTTCGCAAGCACCTGTTTATCTATATCCGTTGCTGTAATGTGAATATTTGACAATGGAATATGTTTTGAAAAGGCCATCGCAAGCGAATACGGTTCGTCTCCGGTAGAGCATGCAGCGCTCCAGATTTTAATTGTTCTTCCCTGCTCTTTTATCAATTTCGGGATCACAGTTTCATCCATCAGCTTCCACTGATCAACATTACGATAAAACTCAGAGACATTAATTGTCAGGAAATTGACAAACTGTTCAAATTTTTCCGGATCACTTTTCAACATGCGGGTATATTCCGGATAATCATCACAGCCATTTTTCGTAGCAATCGCATTGATTCGACGACGCATCTGTCTTTCCTTATAATAATTTAAGTCAATTTTGGTAAGAAGATATACATCCTTTTTGAATCTTTCGTAATCGTCAAACATAACCCTTCTCCTCTTTTAAAGTAAAAAAGAAGTTGCCATAACTGACAACTTCTTTCCTATCATACAATGAATTACTCTTCTGATTCAGAAGTGTCCTCAGCTGCATCCTCAGCCGGTGCAGTTAAAGCCTTAATACTTAAGCTGATCTTCTTGTCAGCCTCGTTGAAATCAACAATCTTAGCTTCTACTTCCTGTCCGATCTTGAGTGCATCGGATGGCTTTTCAACATGCTCGTGAGAAATCTGTGAAACATGAAGAAGTGCATCAACACCAGGATCAAGCTCAACAAATGCTCCGAAGTCTGTCATACGTGCAACCTTACCCTTAACAACGTTACCGACTGCATACTTCTCTGCAGCACCGTTCCAAGGATTCTCATCTTCAAACTTCATACTTAAAGCAATCTTTGTATCGTTGATACTCTTGATAAATACACGTACCTGCTGTCCGACAGTAAATACTTTCTTAGGATTCTCAACTCTTCCCCATGACATCTCTGAAATGTGAAGTAATCCGTCCACACCACCTAAATCGATAAATGCACCGAAATCGGTAACGTTCTTAACAGTTCCTTCAATAACATCGCCGACTTTAATCTTGGAGAATAACTCTTTCTGTAACTCAGCCTTCTTCGCAACAAGAAGAGTCTTGCGGTTACCGATAATTCTTCTCTTTCTAGGATCAAATTCTGTGATTACGAATTCAATCTCCTGATCCTTAAACTTTGTAAGATCTTTCTCATATGTGTCTGATACAAGGCTTGCAGGAATAAATACTCTTGTCTCGTCTACGATTACGCAAACACCGCCGGCGAGCACCTGGCTTACCTTAGCCTTAAGAATCTCCTGATTCTCGTAAGCTTCCTCTAATCTCTTGCTTCCCTTCTCAGCTGCAAGACGCTTGTAAGAAAGGAGAACCTGTCCTTCACCATCATTAACTTTAACAACTTTGGACTCTAAAGTATCGCCAACTTTAACAACTGTAGTAAGGTCAACATTTGGTTCATTTGTATATTCATTACGTGTAATGATTCCATCTGACTTATAACCGATATTTAAGATGATCTCATCAGGCTTTACATCAATAACGGTACCTTCTACCACTTCTCCATTTCTTATTGTTTTTAAAGATTCTTCCAACATTTGTTCAAAGCTCATTTCTGACATTCTTTGAAACCTCCTCGATGATATAGTTTGGGGTTGAAGCCCCTGCGGTAATACCTACGTTATTGATGGATCGTATCTGACGATAATCCATATCTTTACTCGTTTGTATATAGTAAGTATTTGCACATTCTTTTTTAGATATCTCATATAGCTTCTGCGTATTGGAGCTATGCTTGTCCCCAATCACGATCATCGCTTCCGATTGACCGGCAATGGTACGTGCTTCCGCCTGTCTTTCTTCTGTCGCATTGCAAATTGTATCTAAAACAATTATATCATAACCTTTTTTCTTTATAATTTCAACTAATTCTTGAAATTTATTGTAGTTAAATGTCGTCTGTGCCACAAAACAGATTTTTTCATCCGTGGATACTACCAGCTTATCGATATCTTCCGCTGTCTGAACCGTATAGACAGATTGTCCTTCCACCCATCCCATAATACCTTCCACTTCAGGATGCTCGCGATTTCCGGCGATAACGATCGTATATCCTTTACGGCTGTATTCCCTGACAAGGCGATGAATTTTAAGAACAAACGGACAGGTTGCATCCAGAATTTCAAAACCATAAGACAGCATTCTGTCATGCTCCGCCTTGCTGATTCCATGGGAACGAATGATAATCTTTCCTTTTGGCAATTCCTCAAGTTCATCCAGTTTTCGGATTACACGAACGCCTTTTTCTTCGAGATCTTTCACTACTTCTTCATTATGAATGATCGGTCCGTACGTGTACACCGGCTCCCCGGCGGAAGCTGCCTCATCATATGCCATATTGACAGCTCTCTTCACGCCAAAGCAAAAGCCTGCACTCTCTGCAACGGTCACTTTCTTCATATCATGCCCCTTCAATGATCTTCTTCATAGCCGCAACCACACCGTCGATATCCAAATTCGACGAATCAAGAAGCACTGCATCATCTGCCTGTTTCAGAGGCGAAGTTTCCCGATGCATATCACGGTAATCACGGTCAATGATATCTTTTTCTATCTCATCAATATTACATGCTACACCTTTTGCCGTAAGTTCATCAAAACGTCTCTGTGCGCGCACTTTCGAGCTGGCCGTCAAAAAAATCTTTACATTTGCATTCGGAAGCACAACCGTTCCGATGTCTCTTCCATCCATAATTACATTTTCACGGGCTGCAAGCTGTCGCTGCAGATCAATAAGCTTTGTACGGACGACCGGATAAACGCTCGTCGCGCTTGCCATATTTCCCACTTCTTCCTTGCGGATCACACCGTTTACATTTTCTCCGTTTAAGATCACCTGCTGTTCTCCGTCCACATACTGAATGGTAACATCGACCTTCGGACAGGCATCTGCAATCGCTTTTTCATCTTTTGCATCAATTCCATTCTGTAAAAAATAATACGCCATTGCCCGGTACATTGCCCCGGTATCTACATAAACATATCCGAGATCAGCTGCAAGTTTCTTGGCGATTGTACTTTTTCCGGCACCTGCCGGTCCATCAATTGCAATATTATAAGCCATAATTTTCTCCTTCATCCAATAAGTGTGAGAGCTACCTTCTATTGTAACCACTCTTTATAATTTTACATATCATTCTATCAAATTGCACCAATAAAAAGCGGATGTCATACCGATATTCCCGCGAGATATCCGGTCGACCATGCAATCTGTAAATTATACCCACCGGTCAAAGCGTCAAGATCCAACACCTCTCCGCAGAAAAACAAATGCGATACTTTTTTTGACTCCATTGTAGATGGATTGATATCTTTCACAGAAACTCCACCTTTTGTAATGATTGCTTCGTTCCATCCACGTAACCCGTTAATGGTAAGTGGCAGTCGTTTCAGAAGTTGCACCAGATGTTGTCGTTCTTCCCTCGAAACTTCATTCACCTTTTTATCCGGATCAATTCCTGATAACCGAATCACAACCGGAATCATCTTTGCCGGCATAAGAGAGCCGATCACATTCTTAAACTGCTTATTCATCGCCGCATCAAACTCACGAAGAATCCGTTTGTCGAGTTGTTCCGCATCAAGTGCAGGTTTTAAATCAATATACATACAAAGTTCCTGTTTAAACTGTACGGGCTTTATCATTCCACTTGCCGACAGGACTAAAGGCCCGCTTACACCAAAATGTGTAAAAAGCATTTCTCCGAAATCCTCGAATAATTTCTTTTTACCATGATATATGGAAACGGTCACATTGCGAAGAGATAACCCCTGCAAATCTTTTACCCAGTCTTCTTTTGTTTCAAACGGAACTAAAGAAGGTGTACACTCTACCAATGCATGTCCACTTTCTTCCGCCATACGATACCCGTCTCCGGTCGAACCGGTCGATGGATAAGAAATTCCTCCCGTCGCAACGATCACATCATCTGCCTCAACCGTCTTCCCGTCAGACAAAACAACACCGCATGCAGCCTCATCGCGGATCAGAAGGCTCTGCACCTTCGTATGTAACCGTATATCCACATTTTGCGACTTAAGGGCACGACTTAATGCCGCAATCACATCCGAAGAATGATCCGACAAAGGAAACACACGGTTTCCCCGTTCCACTTTCGTACGCAATCCCTGATTTTCAAAAAAAGAAAGCACCTGCTCATTGTCAAACGTATAGAAAGCACTGTATAAAAATTTCCGATTGCTCATCACATTGGCAAACAGATTGTCCATATCACCTGCATTCGTAATATTGCAGCGCCCTTTTCCCGTAATAAAAAGTTTCTTTCCAAGCTTTTCATTCTGTTCAAGCACCGTTACCGCATGCCCCTGACAGGAAGCAGCATAAGCCGCCATCATCCCCGCCGGGCCGCCTCCGATTACAATTACTTTACTCATTCATCAATATCCTCTAATTTTGCATAATGCACCTTGATGGAATCGTCAATATAATTAATCTCGTCATTTTCATATACCTGATACTCATTCCAGATATCTTCAAGCATAGTAAGTGTTCCCGCTACCTCTTTCTGTTTCTTCATGCACAACGCAACAACAAGCGCATTGATCACACTAAGCGGTGCAACAAGCGAATCAACGATCGATGCCATATCACTGTCCGCGATCAGATTGCAGGATGAATACAGATTCATCGGCGAATGTACACTGTCCGTAATCGTAATTACTTTTGCGCTTCGGTTATTGGCGAATTCCAACGCCTTTAGCGTACGCATGGAATATCTCGGGAAACTGATTCCAACGATCACATCGTCCTGCCCGATACGCACCATCTGTTCAAACAATTCGCTCGAACTGTTCGTAGTCAGAAGATGCACATTGTCAAACATCAGTGTCAGGTAAAAAGCAAGAAAGCTCGCAAGCGGAGCACAGCTTCGAATTCCTACAATATAAATATTTTTCGCCTCAAGTATCGTAGATACTGCCAGTTCAAACGCGTTATGATCAATCTTTTCCAGTGTCGTCTTAATCTTATCTGCATCAGACTGTAAAACCGTTTCAAGAATCTTAGACTGACTGATTCTTCCATATGTAACTTCCATTCTCTGAATGGAATTTAATTTATTTCGCACTAATTCTTCAAGTGCCTTCTGGAATTCCGGATATCCTTTATATCCAAGAAATGTTGCAAAACGTACAACCGTAGATTCACTGACGCCAACCGTCTCCCCCATCTTTGCAGCTGTAAGAAAAACAGCCTTATCATAGTTGTCGGTAATATAGGTAGCAAGCAATTTCTGTCCCTTGCTCATAGAACTGTAATGATTATTGATCCGATTTAACAGATCATTGGTATTTGACATAACCAAGCCCTCTCCTCGCATGTTTTTGACAAACAGTCACTGCATTTGATTGTAGCACTTTGACAGATAAATGCAAGAAGTTCTGCACAAGAAAAAAGTTCGCTGTCAATTTGACAGCGAACTTTTATCACAAAGAATCCTAAACAGGATAAGCTCCGTTTTTCGTATCAGCAACCTTGGCATCTACGCCCGTCTGCTGAGCCTCACGGTACTTAAAGAATTCAGTAGCAACCTGTGGGAATAATGCATATGTTAATACATCTTCATCCTGTTGCTTGTACTGCTTCATCTCCTCCTCAATCTTACCAAGCTCTGGCTCGAGCAGATCAGCCGGGCGACAGGTAATTGCAGCAGCTTTCTCATCCGCAGTAAGAACCTTATCTACAACTTCCTGATTAAACGGCTTAACTGTCTGACCATACTTTCCTTGAAGGATTCCCTTAGTCTCCTGTGTAGCAACTTTATATCTCTCACCCATTAATACATTAAATACAGCCTGTGTACCAACGATCTGAGATGATGGCGTAACAAGTGGTGGCTCACCGAGATCCTTACGCACTCTTGGAACTTCCTTGAGAACTTCCTCGTACTTGTCTTCTGCTCCCTGCTCCTTGAGCTGAGAGATCATGTTTGACAACATACCACCCGGTACCTGATAACGCAATGTATTGATATTAACACCAAGAACCTTCGGATTAAGAAGTCCGCTCTCAAGAGCCTCCTCACGCATCGGACGGAAGTAATCAGCAATCTCAGAGAGAAGATTCTGATCAAGTCCTGTATCGTACGGAGTTCCCTTAAATGTCTCAACCATAACCTCTGTTGCAGGCTGGCTTGTTCCAAGTGCAAATGGAGACATTGCTGTATCAATGATATCGCATCCTGCCTCAACACCCTTAAGGTATGTCATGGAAGCGACACCTGAAGTATAATGTGTATGAAGTTCGATTGGAATATCGACAACTTCCTTTAATGCTTTCACAAGTTCATCAGCCTTGTACGGAACTAAGAGTCCGGCCATATCCTTGATACATAAAGAATTGGCACCCATGTCCTCAACTCTCTTTGCCATCTCAGTCCAGTACTCTAATGTGTATGCATCGCCTAATGTGTAGCATAATGCAACCTGTGCATGTCCCTTCTCTTTGTTTGACGCATTAACTGCAGTCTGAAGGTTACGCAGATCGTTTAAGCAGTCGAAAATACGAATAATATCGATTCCGTTTGCAATCGACTTCTGAACGAAGTACTCTACAACATCATCTGCATATGGACGGTATCCTAAGATATTCTGTCCACGGAATAACATCTGAAGCTTTGTATTTTTGAATCCATCTCTCAACTTACGAAGACGATCCCACGGATCTTCTTTCAGGAAACGAAGAGATGCATCGAAAGTAGCTCCACCCCAGCACTCTACTGCGTGGTAGCCAACCTTGTCCATCTTATCAATGATTGGAAGCATCTGCTCCGTCGTCATACGTGTGGCGATCATGGACTGATGCGCATCACGTAAGATTGTCTCGGTAATTTTTACCGGCTTTGCCTTTATTTCTGACATGATAATCCTCCTAAATCAATTCAAACTAAATTCCAAAGATTGCCATAAAGCATCCTGCAGCTACTGCAGTACCGATAACTCCGGCAACGTTTGGACCCATCGCATGCATGAGCAGGAAGTTGGTCGGATCTTCCTCTGCACCAACCTTCTGTGATACACGGGCTGCCATAGGAACCGCTGATACACCGGCGGAACCAATCAGAGGATTGATCTTGCCCTTTGTGATCCAGCAGAGTAACTTACCAAATAAAACTCCGGCAGCGGTACCAACCATGAATGCTGCAAGACCTAATACTACGATCTTGAGGGTACTTACATTCAGGAATGCCTCAGCACTTGTTGTCGCTCCGACAGAAGTACCAAGTAAAATAACTACGATGTACATAAGTGCGTTACTTGCAGTCTCCTGCAGCTGACGAACCACGCCAGACTCACGGAAGAGGTTACCAAGCATCAGCATACCGACAAGCGGTGCTGTAGTTGGGAGAAGTACGCAGACAACAACGGTAACGACGATTGGGAAGAGGATCTTCTCCAGCTTGCTGACCGGACGAAGATTCTGCATCTTGATTGCACGTTCCTTCTTCGTTGTAAAAAGCTTCATAATAGGTGGCTGGATAATCGGTACCAAAGCCATATAAGAATATGCAGCCACAGCGATCGGTCCCATCAGACCGGTCTGTCCAAGCTTACCGGCAAGGAAGATGGAAGTCGGGCCATCCGCACCACCAATGATGGATACTGCCGCAGCGGCCTTGTCATTAAATCCGAGAAGGATTGCAAGGAAGTACGCACTAAAGATACCAAACTGTGCTGCAGCTCCCATAAGGAAACTGATCGGGTTCGCGATCAGCGGACCAAAGTCTGTCATCGCACCGACGCCCATAAAAATCAAAGATGGAAGGATTGACCACTCATCTAATGTATAAAAGTAATAAAGCAAACCGCCTACGCCATTGCTTGTCTGTTCCGGGCTCGCGATAATGTCCGGGTAAATATTTACCAGAAGCATACCAAATGCGATCGGTACCAACAGTAACGGCTCAAAGCCTTTCTTAATTGCAAGATACAGAAACAACAGTGCCACAGCGATCATGACATAATTGCCCCATGTCAGGTTGAAAAAGGCTGTCTGATGTAGGAGGTTCGTTAAAGTTTCGCCTACATAACTCACAGTGAATTCCTCCTTAGACTAGTTTAAAGTTGCAAGTAATGCGCCTGCCTCAACAGCATCGCCAACTGCTACGTTAATGCTGGCAACTGTTCCGTCTTCCGGAGCAACAACAGGTGTCTCCATCTTCATGATTTCAAGAACAAGGATCTCGTCACCCTTCTTGACAGCATCGCCTACATTCTTTGTAAGCTTAAATACTTTTCCGGCAGCTCCTGCCTCAACTTTGATGCTGCCTGCTCCTGCAGCTGCAGCTGGCTTAGCAGCCGGTGCCGGTGCAGCGGATGCAGCACGCTTCGGTGCAGCAACGCTAGGTGTGCTTCCGGTTTCTTCTACTGTAACGTCGTATACGTTACCATTAACTGTAATTGTATAATTCTTCATGAATTCAATCCTCCTAAAATTATCTTCTATTAATAGAACGTACTACAAAATCACTTGTAGAAGTTCCGGTGCTCGCAGCAATCGCAGCTGCGATTACAGCAACAAGCTCCGTATCATCGGTAAGCTGCTGTTCTTCTCTTTGGGAGATCTGAGATACGATCTGATCCTGTGCCGGTGCAGCAGATGCAGCGTCCGCAGCCTTAGCGGCCTTCTTTTGCTCAAGATACGGGAAGATCTTGAAGCAGCTGATCAATAAGCTGATCAGAATCAGCACTGCAAATACAACCGACATGGAAATAACCGTATTTAAGGCTGCATTCCGCAGCTTATGTCCCAACGAATAAATCGGTTCAACCGTAAGACCGGTAATCTCCATTGAATAATAATCATAAACTACCTGGAAATCGACATCTTTCTTCTCGAACTTCAGCGTGACATCACTGGTAAGTGTCTTTCCGGACTTTGCGACGGTAAAGGTATCGTCCTTCGTCTCAACATAATTTCCGAACTCATCCTCTGCATTCATCCATTTTCCGGATGCTTCAATCTGAGCATCAGTAATGCCGTAATTTGTCTTTAATGATTCAGCGATATCTTTATCCAAATTATCGACTGTCATATCATTCTGTCGAAACAGTGCAGCCAACTGCTGAACCGTTGTAAGACTGGTACTGCTGTCATTCTGAAGATCTTCATAAGAATGTCCGTTGTAATCCACGGTAGTCGGATCTGTTCCGCAGGCACCAAGCATAAGAATCATAAGAATCATGCTGAGTGCCAAAGCAATTCTCTTCTTCATAAAACTTCACCTTTCTACTTTGTACCGTGTTTCTTTTCCGGCTCATTTACATATTTTGTGTAGAGCATCTCAAATGCTGCCACAAGATACTTTCTTGAATCTGCCGGATCGATGATACGATCAACATAACCTCTTGCTGCAGCAGCTGCAACAGAAGACTGAAGCTTCTCATAATCAGAAGCTTTCTCCTTAAGTTCCTCTGCTCCGGCTTCCGGATAAAGGATCTTAGCAGCTAATGTAGAATCCATTGCACCAACCTTGGCATCTGTCCATGCATATACCATATCAGCACCGATGGACTTGGAATTCATAAATACATATGGACTACCATATGCCTCGCCGGTGATCATATTAACCTTAGCGCATGTAGCGTTTGCGAATGCATAAGTCATTCTTGCAAGTGCTTTTGCAAGATTCTTCTCAGAACACATGCAGTTCTTAAATCCATTCACATTGGTAATAGAAAGAACCGGAATTGAGAACGCATCACAAAACTGAACAAACTCAGCCGCCTTGTTGCATCCCTTCGCGGTCAAAGACAATTCAAATTCTTCTGTCTTCTTGCCTTCTGCATCGTATACTTCACTGCAGTTAGCAACCGCACCGACTGTCATACCATTCAGTTTGAACAGACCGGTTACCATGTTCTTTGCATACTCAGCCTTGGTCTCAAAGAATACATGATCATCCGAAATCTCTGATAAGAGATATCTTGGATCCCCCTTCATAGCTTCCATGCTCTCGCATGCACGGTTAAGATCATCCTCGCATGCATCTGTATATACATCTCCGTCATTGTTACCAGGGAGCATACATACCAGCTGGCGGATCTGAGCCATAATATCATCCTCTGATCCAACGAAATCAACGCATCCACTGTTTTCACTCTGGAATGCCGCACTGGCTGTATCGCACTTCTCTGTACGATTTCCTTCAATCGCATCCGGAGAGTTTACGAACATACGTCCTTTGTTTTCCTCAATGAAAGTAAAATCACAAAGTGCAGGGACAACGGAAAGTCCACCGCCACAATTGCCAAATACTCCACAGATCTGTGGAATCACACCGGAAGCAGCAACTTCCTTGGCGTAAATTGTTCCAAAACCATCTAATGCATCAACAGACTCCTGAAGACGAATTCCGCCGCAATCGATAAATCCGATCACAGGTGCTCCCATCTTCATTGCCATGTCATACACAGAAGCAATCTTCTTTGCGTGCATCTCTCCGATCGTTCCGTTTAACACGGAAGCATCCTGACTGTAAATAAATACAAGATTACCATCGATCAGACCATGACCAATGATCACACCATCGGAAGGAGCCTTCGCAGCTGTCAGATTAAAGTCCGTGCTACGTGCTGTTACGAGAGAACCAATTTCCATAAAACTGTTCTCATCGACCAACTTAGCAATACGCTGCATTGCCAAGTTTTCATTGTTACTACTCATCTCATGTCCTCCATCTATAAAAAATAAAAAATTCCGCTAGTGTGATTGTATAACATTTCCCATATCATTTCAACAGTAATTGTTAAATATTTCACTAATAAAATTGTACTTTTTTCATACGGATTTTTATAATGTAAGTTCTGTCCATAGTGCACGCAAAAAAGCGGCAAAATTCCAGCGCAGCACGCTCTCGCCCGCACAGATATCATACGTATACATCTCCTGGCCTCCCACACAATAAGAGACCGTTCCCAGTTTATCTCCTTTCTCTACCGGAGCCTTTACCATTTGGGAAAAAGAACGAATCATCTCTGCCTCATCCCAATCCGCTTTCAGGAACGTCATTTGTGTACCATGATCATCGACATACAGAGGAACTTTCACACGTTTCCCCCATTCGGAAAGTCTGGCATTGCGGTATGCACTTCCGATTTCCATCGGCGGCATCTCCAAAGCCGATTTTGCCCCCTCATACAAATGATAATGATCCAATCCATATTGAAAAAGCGTTTTGGCATCTGACCAGCGGTATTTTTTATTGTTCGGCCATCCGCATGCCAATAACGCAATGCAATACTTTCGTCCTCCCTCTTCCGCAGCTGCGACATAACAATATCCCGCTTTTCCGGTAAAACCAGTTTTTCCAGTAACCGCACAGTCCATCATATCAAGAAATGCATTCTTGTTTGACACGGAAAAACTTTGTCCTTCCAGATCCGTAAACGTATGGCTTCTTGTTGCTGTAAGCGAAACAAAAGTCTCACATTGCGGGGATTTCCACGTACAATAACTCATGATCCTGCACAGATCTGCCGCCGTTGTGTGATGTTCTCCGCCCTCATCCTTATCATCCAGGCCGTTTGGCGTAACGAAATGCGTATCAAGGCAGCCAAGTTCTTTTGCTTTTTCATTCATACGGGACGCAAAGGCTTCCACGGAACCATCCACATGTTCCGCAATTGCATAGGCGCAGTCATTAAACGACTCGAGCATCAGGCCGTAAAGAAGGTCTCCCAGATAAAACTGTTCCCCCTCTTTCATCCCAAGATGCACCTTGGGCTGTCCCGCAGCATTGGCACTTACTGTGACAACTTCATCCGTTGCACATTCTTCAAGTGCAAGGATACAGGTCATGATCTTGGTCGTACTGGCATTCGCAAGAGGAAGTGTTTCCTCTTTTCCGTACAAAACCCTGTCACTTTCTCCGTCTGTCATTGCACAGGATTTTGAATACAACCGGCTCGGCGGCAGCTCCTTTTTCTCGTCCGCATAGGTACCTGTCACATTCATGGTTAATGACTGAAGCATAATCATGAACCAGATTATCATCTTTAATGCCTTTTTCTTCATAAAAAAATAACCATATACATTATCTTCTCATAATGTATATGATTATCTTATTTTAAATATCCAACTGAACATTCATTTCTTCTTCCGCTTCCTGTTTGAACTCTTCCAGCTGAACCGGACTGAGTACCGGAAGTTCATCAACCGAATGCACCCCGAAACTTCTTAAGAATTCCTCCGTTGTTCCAAACAAAAGCGGTCTGCCCGGTGCATCAAGTCTTCCCAGCTCACACACAAGATTATATTCTACCAGCTTGCTGACAGCATGGTCAGACGACACACCTCTGATCTTCTCGATCTCCATCTTGGTCACCGGCTGCTTATAGGCAATAATGGAAAGTGTCTCAAGAAGAACATCCGTAAGCACTCTGCGCTTCGGCTGCTTCGCGATACGGATCAGGTATTCATACATCTCTGTTCTCGTACACATCTGATAAGCCCCATCAAGTTCCATGATTGCAACCCCGCGGCCCTCATCGTTCCACTCCTGCATCATCTCATTGATCAGCTTCTTTGTCGTCTTCTTATCTAATTCTATTGCATCCGCGATCTTCTCGAGTTCTACAGACTCACCCATAGTAAAAAGGATCGCCTCTATGATCGCTTTATAATTTTTTTCTTCCATATATTCCTCAACCGTTGTTATGCCGCGATCTTGGAATCAATCTTAATATCATCAAAGATATGTTCCTGTGAGATGAAGATCTTGCCCATCTTCATCAGTTCTAAGATCGCAAGAAATGTCACAATGATTTCTACCTTGCTTGACTGTGCTTCCAAAAGTCCGCGGAAACTGAAATGTGCATGTGTCGTTGCATACTCTTCAAGATATGCCATCTTGTCTTCCAGAGAAACTTCTTCTTTCTCAATTTTACCAAACTTCGAACGAAGCGGATCGATCTTATCCTTCTGTTTCTTCATGATGTTCTTGAAGATATCATTAAGCTTGGCAAGCGTCACATCCGATACCAATTCTTCAATATCAAGTGGTTCTTCGTATGCAAGCACCTCATCCGGAATAGTCGGTTCCTTAAACATCACACGCTGCGCATCCATCTGACGATCCTTAAGCTCATATGCCATACACTTGTACATCTTATATTCAAGCAACTGCTGAACAAGTTCCGCACGCGGATCTTCCTGTTCCTCTTCACTGTCCGGGTCGGACGGGAGAAGCATTCTCGACTTAATATCGATCAACGTTGCTGCCATCACAAGGAACTCACTGAGCACATCCAGATCCTGTCGCTTCAGCTCCGCAATATATTCCATATATTGTGCTGTAATTTCAACAATCGGAATATCGTAAATATTCACTTTATTCTTTTCCAAAAGATGCAAAAGTAGGTCCAAAGGCCCCTCGAACACCTGTAATTTTACAGTCAGATCCATCATTTACCCTTTCCTCAACACAACCTATTCTAACTTGATATTGTGCAAATTTCAAGAGCAAATTACAATATTTAGTATTTTAATATATAATTCATACCATATTTAGAACACACATTCTCTTTCACACTACAGAAGAGGGGCAAAAAGTTTGAGTGCTCCCATGAACATACGAACGATCAGTTTCTTGCTCTGACATTCGGATAATGTAACCAGAATACTTTCATTAATTGTTGCGAGCGCATCTTCTTTTACCTGCATGACTGCCTTCGTGCGATACATAAAAGTACCACATTCAAAATGCAGATACAGACTTCGGTAGTCCAGATTGATCGAACCGACTGCCGCATAAACATCATCCACAACAAAACATTTTGAATGAATAAATCCGGGCTCATATTTGTAGATCTTAACACCGCCTTTGATCAAATGTGCGAAATTAGCCTGTGTCAGCAGATAGACCAGTTTCTTATCCGGCACTCCCGGAACAACAATGCGTACATCCACACCGCATTTGGCAGCATTCACAAGTGCCGTTGCCATCTCCGATCCAATGATCAGATACGGTGTGAAAATATAAACGTAATGTTTTGCATGTTCGATCAGATTCAGATACACATTCTCTCCGACATCCTCATGATCCAACGGAGAATCACAGTACGGCTGTACATACCCCGGTCCAAAAATCTGTGGTTCTTTTTCGATTTCCATTTCAATGGACTGTTCAACGCTTTTACCCAATTCAGGAATGGATGCTTTGCGATAAAAAGCGTAATCATCCCGCGACTTTGTGATATAATCCCACATTTCCAGAAACATGCTGGTAAAGTTCCATACACAGGCTCCGGTCAGCCGAATTCCGGCATCCTTCCAATATCCGAACTTAGTCTTCTCATTGATATATTCATCCGCGAGATTAAATCCGCCCGTATAAGCAATCTTTCCGTCTATTACCGTTATCTTACGGTGGTCACGATTATTCATAATAATTGACAAAACCGGGCGGAATGGATTAAAGCAGGCACAATGGATTCCCTTTGCCTGTAAAACCTGATAAAACTTTGGCGGAAGTGTCTGAATACAGCCTACATCATCATAGATCAGTCGGACCTGAACTCCCTCTTTTGCCTTACGCTCCAGAATATCCACAATCGGATCAAACATCTTCCCCTGCTCAATAATAAAATATTCCAGGAAAATAAAATGCTCCGCACTCTCCAAATCCGCAAGCAGCTGCGGATAAACCTTTTCTCCGCTAGAATAATAGTTACTGTTCTCTTCTTTGTAAATCGGATATCCTGCCTTGGAGGATATATAATAAGACTGTTGAAACGCATAGAAATCGTCTTGTTGCAATGCTTCTATTGTCTTGCGGTCTTCCACACGATATTCCGCGACTTTATCTGACACCGCTTCCATCTTGCGTCTGGTCCTCTTGGTCAGTTCCGAATGTCCGAAGAGAAAATACGCCGGTATTCCGAAGATTGGTAAAAACAAAACAAGAAAGATCCACGACATCTTGTAAGATGTGCGTATATCTTTATTGGCGATATATAAGGCGAGCGCTACCGCAACCACCTCAAGAGCCATATTTGCAGCAGAACTGGAACGCTTGGCACTATAGACCAGATACACAAACCAGCCGAACTGTAATATAATGATTGTCGCACCTATCGTTAGTTTACTAAAAAGTTTACTGGCAAACCGCTTCATACTTTTTTCCTCCGATTGGATTATTTTATATCAAATCAATCAGATTATCAACATCAAGAATTCCCCACGCCGCAGCACTTTTCTCCTGTCGTCTTGCCGATAGATACAAATCCAGTTTTAACTCTTCCGGACGCAAAGACGGTTTCTTTTGCAAAGCCAGCGCCAATGCGCCGCATACGACCGGAGTTGCCATAGATGTACCGCTTTTCTTCACATAGTAATTACCCCGATGGTCCAAACTTAAAATATTGGTTCCGGGTGCAGTGATCTCCGGTTTTACGATACAGCATCCGGTTGGTCCTCTTCCACTGTAACCATGTGGCATATTTCGTCCCTGACCGGTGTCATCACTTGCACCGACCGTAATGATCTTACGTGAAATACCCGGAACTGTAACAGTTCCTTCTCTCGGACCATTGTTACCGGCAGCAGCCACTACCACCACATTGTCATCCCATAACCGTTCCAGTTTATCAAGAATCAGCTTCTGATCTTCGTCATCCGCCCCCGGAAGGAATCCAACCGAGAAATTTAAGATCCGGATCTGATAGATAGCCTTATTTTTTTCCACCCAGTCCAGTGCCTCAAGCACTCTCCTTGTATTTCCGTTTCCGTTTCTGTCCAGCACCTTTAATACGATCACTCGTGCTCCCGGCGCCACCCCCTGCAGACTTCCGTTTGCACAGAATATGCCTGCTACATGGGTTCCGTGTCCATTGTCATCATAACATTCCCTTTTGTCGGTAGTAAAATCTTTAAAACCTCTGATCTGTTTTCGCAAATCTTTATGCGGATACGCTCCCGTATCCAAAATGACTGCACACACACCTTTTCCCGTAAACCCTTTACGATAGACATTGTGTGCGTGTACCAATTGCTTTACCCGTCTCATGTATCACGCCGCTCACATCATTTTACTTTATGTTATGCGGATGCGTATGCCCCTGCTCCCTCTGCTTGCGAAGCGCTTCTTCCACTTTGCACTCCTGAGGAATCTTACGCTTTTTTAAACATTCTTCATCCACTTCGTATACACTTTTCCCATCAACAATCAATCTGCCCATAATCTTTTTGCTTTAATATATGCATACGTCCAAGCAGCTTCTCGTAAGATAATAAAAAAGAATGTGAAATTTGGCATATGGAAGATACCACGAACGTTACTTATGATGATGTCATTCAGACCCGTAACGTACAGATCTTAAAATCCGTAGTTCCTTTTTTAGATGTGCGTTCCCAGCGTCCCGCAGCTATGCTGATCCAGTATATGGAGCTTCGCAACGCATACAATGCGTTTTCCAAACCGGATCATTCACTTGCGGCATGTTCTGTCGGTGAAAGCACCGACAGACGCAGCGCGATCCTTGGTGCCATCCGGCAATACTGTACCCCAAAGGAACAGGAAACAATCGACACTCTTATGAATCTGTTTTGTGTCATGGATAACTATGATATGCTGAATCATCTATAGGAGGCTCAGATATGGATTCATCCATCTTTCAAAATCCGGCATTTGCCAATATGAGTCCGGAGAAAATGCAGTTTCTTCTATCGTTTGCCGGCCAGAGCAAGCCGACCAACACCAAGGATATCATGCCGTATCTTTTAGCAAACATGAAACAGGCGAAAGCGCAAAACCTCGATTTTACAAAACCGGAAGTCCAGCTGATCTGCGAACTGTTGTCCAAAGATCTCCCGGAAGAGGAACAAAAGCGTGTCCAAAAGCTGATGGCGCTTTTTGCAATAAAGTAACTAATCCAGTTGATCGATCGGTATCATCAAAATTTTTTCTATCGGGGAAAGGCTTGTGCCTTTCCCGTCTGTGCCTTCCAGATATTTTTCCCCGGCTGATTCAAACATAACATAGATCGTATCATTATAAATATCGATTTCCTCGGAACAAGGCGGCATCTCAACCTTGAGTGCCGGATGATTCGGACTCGTGGCAAGTGAGGTGATCGACGTATAATTGTACAGATACGACGATTTATTTCGCCCGTAAGACGAGCTTAAATATACCCCACCGGATGAATCAAACGCAACGCCCTGGACCTTAGACGGAATCTTATAACCGCTTAAAGCAATCAGCTTATCACTTGAATGGTCAAAATAGTAGGCATATATTTTAGAATTCACAAAAAGTGTATGTGTTGCGATCCACAACCGTCCACCATAATAGGTGATACAGGACGGTGTATTCTTGACCGGATATTCATCAACCACATCTCTCGCATCAACTACTTCTCCTTTATTTTGATATGCCATCTGCTGAATAAAGTCATAAGAGATACGCTCTATCGTGCCATCGTGTGAGTTACATACCCAGACATTGTCCCCATCATAGGCAATACCTCCAAGGTGGCTGTTCTCGTCCATCCCCAGGGTAATCATATATTCTCCGGTCTCACGGTCCATCACCATCAATTCTCCCATACAGTCATCCTCAGTCGAATAGGAAGTGATCAGCACAAAATCATCCGTCAGGCAGATTCCCTGTGGGGCCTGGGATTCGCTGAAAATATATTGATTGATGAAATCATTCTCACGTGTTGTCGGCATACCCGGTATATCAATTTCATCATAGAATGAATAGTCAAGATCTTTTAAAAGCCGGGTCTTTTTCTCCTTATTGTGTTCCTTGGAATGATAATCATAATTCTGCACATTTGCACGATTATCAATCTTTAATGTCCATTTTGCATACAAGATGTAATCTGCCTTTTCCGTTGCAGACAAATGTGTTACTCTCTTATGCATTGCACGATCCGTGTACCATCCAGCGAAACGATATCCATACCGGTACGGCGCATACAATGTAATCTCTCCCGATCCGACTTTATATTCCGTATGATTGCGTTCGTTTTGCACGCCGCCTAATGTAAAAAAGCATACATTTACCATTCCTGCCTCTTGCTTTGTTTCATAAGAAGAACCCGAAGAGGACAAAATGTCCCCTTCGAGTTCCCTAGCATCCACATGGGATATCATCATGAAGTTAAAAAGCAATACTGATAATGTAATAAGAAACCTTACATTATTCTTCCATGTTAACAAGCTTACTAGCCCTCTCTTCAATCTGTTTTGCAGCAACATCTTCCGGTGCCTGCTCATACCTTGCAAATTCATAAGAAAATGTACCGCTTCCGCTCGTGATCGAGCGCAGCTGTGTGTTATATCCATACAGCTCCAGATAAGGAATATCAGCGGTAATCTCCTGATATCCGTTCTCTGCATTCATATTCATAACGCGGCCTCTTCGTTTATTGAGGTCTCCCATGATATCTCCGGTATATTCTTCCGGAACAATAACGGTCAGTGTTGCGATCGGCTCCAGCAGCACCGGAGAAGCCTCCATGAAACCTTTCTTGAAAGCCTGCGCAGCGGCAACTTTAAATGCCATCTCCGATGAATCAACCGGATGATAGGATCCATCGTACAACGTTGCCTTCACACCGATAACCGGATATGCGGCAAGCGGTCCCGACTTGACAGCCTCAGCAATACCTTTTTCAACTGCCGGGAAGAAATTCTTCGGTACAGCACCGCCGACAACGCATTGTTCAAATACATACGGACGATCCAGATCCCCGGATGGTTCAAATGTCATCTTAACGTGACCATACTGTCCATGTCCGCCGGACTGTTTCTTATATTTGTATTCTACGTCTGATTTCTTTCGGATTGTCTCACGAAACGCAACCTTCGGGCGCATCAGTTCGATCGCAACTTTGTACTTTTCAAGCAGCATACTTGCAACAATTTCAAGATGCTGATCTCCCATACCATAGAGAATCGTCTGATGATTTTCTGCATCATTGATATTACGAAGCGTCAGATCCTCAGCAAGAAGTTTCTGTAATGCCTGGGAAATCTTATCCTCGTCTCCCTTGTTCTTTGCTTTATAACGCATCGATACATAAGGCTTTGAAATGTTGGTACGCAAATACGCAACCGGATTGTTTCTTGTAGAAAGCGTATCCGTTGTCAGAGACTTCGCAAGTTTGGCAAGCGCTCCGATATCTCCAGCATGCAGTTCGCTGACCTCCTCCGCTTTATTACCTCGCAGGACATACAATCTGCCTATCTTTTCATCACAATCTCTGTGATAATTATACAACAGATCGTCTGTCTTTAACACACCGGAATTCACCTTGATCAGAGAATACTTTCCGATATAAGGGTCTACAATTGTCTTAAAAATATACGCACTCTTCGGTTTGGCAAAATCATAATCCGCCTGATAAACTTCATTTGTTTTCGTATTGATTCCGGCACATTCTCGTTTTTCCGGACTTGGGAAATACTTTACGATATCCGCCATCAGGGTATACATTCCGCGTGCCAGTGTATTGGATCCCATAAGAACCGGAACGATCGTGCCATCAATAACATGAACGCGAAGTGCCTGACGAATCTCGTCTTCCGAAAATTCATCTCCGTTAAAATAGCGATCCATAAATTCTTCACTCGTCTCTGCTACTGCTTCGAGAAGTGCCTCTCTGCAGATTCCCAGATTTTCCATCGAATAATCCGGAACCTCAAACTTGTCAACGCCTCCCTTGTCATTCCACCTCTTTGCCTTCTGTTGTACCACATTGACATATCCGACAAACTGTGTGTTCTCCCGAATTGGCAGATGGAACGGCGCAATCTTCTTTCCGTACAATTCCTGCAGGTCCTCCACCACCTGACGATAACTTGCATTATCAATATCCATGTCCGTAACGAAGATCATACGCGGAAGTTTATACTTTTCACACAGATCCCATGCACGCTTCGTTCCCGTCTCAATGCCGGCTTTACCGGATACTACGATGATGGCAGCATCCGCTGCAGATACCGCTTCCTCTACCTCTCCAATGAAATCGAAATATCCCGGTGTATCCAAAATGTTAATTTTTACATCGCCCCATGGGATCGGGATCAGCGATGTGTGAATAGAAAAAAGTCGTTTCGTCTCTTCCTTGTCATAATCGCTTATGGTATTACCGTCTGCAACCGTCCCCATTCGGTTGGTCAGCCCCGCGAGATAAGCCATCGCCTCCGCCAGAGAAGTCTTACCACATCCACCATGTCCCAATAGAACAACGTTACGAATCTTGTCAGTCGTGAAAACATTCATAGAAAAACCCTCCTGCATATTCATTATATCAGAATCTATACTCTGACACCTCAAAAATATAGTTATATTTTACTAATTTATCAGAGGATTTACAACACTTTTATGCAAAAGTTTCAATTTTCTCCATTAATGTCTGAATATTCAACAAACTACTGTTTGGCAATCTTAGAAGCCAGTTCTTCCAAATATGCCCACCGTTCCATCTTCTCTTCAATGGAAGTTTCTAATGCAGTCTTTTCTTTTGTCAATTCATTTAGTTTCACAAAATCATGGGAATTTTTGACCATCTCATCATCAATTGCATCCATGCGTTCTTCCATAGCAGCAATGTCGTCCTCAATGGTTTCATATTCCTTTTGTTCCTTATACGTAAACTTCAGCTTTTTCTCATGCGTCCATGTTGCCTTGGCATCTGTCTTAGTTTCTCGATCAGAGGATTCATTCAGCTTTGATGTATTATCAAGCGTATTCGTCAGTCTTCCTTCCGAAAGCGCCTTATTATAGTAATCTGTGTAACCTCCCTCATACTGGCGCAACACACCGCCTTCCTCGAATGCAAAAATGCGCCGCACAACACGATCCAGAAAATACCGGTCATGTGATACGGTAATTACAATTCCATCGTAACAGTCCAGATAATCCTCAAGAATGGCAAGCGTCGTAATATCAAGATCATTCGTTGGCTCATCAAGAATCAACACATTCGGAGCCTCCATCAGAACACGAAGCAGGTTTAAGCGGCGTTTCTCCCCACCGGATAATTTCTCGATCAGACCATACTGTTCTTCCGGCGGAAATAAAAATTTATCAAGCATTGCCGATGCTGAGATCAGTCCATCCTGCGTCCGCACAAATTCCGCGGTATTCTTAATATAATCAATCACGCGAAGCTTCGGATCCATATAAGCAATACCAGCAGACGGATCCTGCTCGATCTCCTGCGTGTAATATCCGATCTTAATTGTCTGCCCGATGACAACCTCTCCCGAATCCGGTTCGATTCTCTGATCAATAATCTTCATCAATGTCGTTTTCCCACATCCGTTTGATCCGACAAATCCGATACGGTCCTGCTTTAAGAAAATATAAGAGAAATCATTGATCAATACTCTGCCTTCATACGATTTATGAATGTGTGACAACTCAACCGTGGTTCGTCCCATACGGGAGGAAATCGAACTCATCTCCACCTGTCGTTCCTGTCCTATAGACTTTTGATCACGAAGGTTCTCGTACCTCTCGATACGCGCCTTCTGCTTGGTTGTTCGCGCCTTCGCACCTCTTCTGATCCATTCAATCTCCTTCTTCAGGAAGGCCTGTCTTTTGCGTTCTCCGACTTCCAAAGATTCCAGTCTCTGCGCGCGTGCCTCAAGATATCCGGAATAATTCGTTTCATAACTATATATTTTCCCATGATCTACTTCTGCAATACGGTTGCACACACTGTCCAAAAAATAACGATCATGTGTTACCATGATCATCGCTCCACGATAGTTTTTCAGATAATTTTCCAGCCATTCCGCCATCTGCGCATCCAAATGGTTTGTCGGTTCGTCGAGGAGCAGAACATCGCACGGTGTCAAAAGTGCAGCCACCAGGGCAAGCCTCTTCTTCTGTCCTCCGGAAAGATGCCCGGTTTTTTCTTCAAAATCATAGATTCCGAGTTTCGTCATCATCGATTTGGCCGAGCTTTCAAGGTTCCACATTTCATGCTCATCCTGCGTATTTTCTTTATGCACACTTCCGACATTTGCATATGATAATACACTTTCCAGCACGCTCGCATCCGGATCAAACTCCGGCATCTGCTGAAGATAATGGATCACCAGTTGATTGGCATAGATGATCTCACCCGAATCCGGTTCTTCCATTCCTGCTATCATTTTAAGAAGCGTAGACTTTCCGGTTCCGTTAATTCCAATAATCCCAACTTTTTCCTGCTCCTGCAGATAAAACGAAGTGTCTTCAAACACCTTGCGCTGTGTAAATACTTTTGTAATGTGATCAACCGTAAGTAAATTCATAATTTTTATTCTCCTGCTTTCACGATAGGTATCATTTTCAAACACAGAATACCCATCCTATATCTCAATGAAATAATTCCTAATTATATCTTCTCAATAAATTTTATTGTAGCACAGCATACGCCGACATGAAAAGGATTTTGTAATCCAGAGATATCCCCCGTATTGTCGCACGTCAATTCTGTGAAGATTTACATTGACGAAGCGCTAGAATATAGTACAATAAGTATAGATTTAACAGAAGGGATTTATATAAATGAAATTTGACAACGTCGGCTTTATCGGACTCGGTCTCATCGGCGGTTCGATTGCGAAAAAAATGAAAGCAAATAATCCGGATATTCATATATGTGCAACTGCACATCACGTAGAAACCATTCAAGAAGCATACCGCGAGGGGTTAATTGATAACAATGCTCTCCTTCCTCTTACAGCATTTCATGACTGTGATGTAATCTTCTTATGTGCACCGGTACAGCGCAACCTTGATTATTTATCGGAACTAAAAAATATAATCCGCAAGGATTGTTATATAACAGATGTCGGAAGTACAAAGACTGAAATCCATGAAGATGTGATTCGCCTCAACATGGAAGCCAACTTCATCGGCGGTCATCCGATGACCGGTTCTGAAAAGACCGGAATCCTAGCTGCCAACAAGACACTGCTTGAAAATGCATACTATATTATTACACCTACTGCAGTCACACCTCAGGCCGATGTGGAAGATTTCCGCGAATTTGTTCATTCACTCGGATCGATTCCACTTGTTCTAGACTACAAGACACATGATTATTCGACTGCAGCAATCAGCCATCTGCCACATATGATTGCATATTCATTAGTCAATCTCGTGCAACAGATTGATGATGATAATGAAACCATGAAATCAATAGCCGCTGGAGGCTTCAAAGATATCACAAGAATTGCATCCTCCTCTCCGGTAATGTGGCAGAATATCTGTGCATCCAATCGAGACCAGATTCTGACCCTTATGGACAAATATACCGCACTGCTTTCTGAGCTTAGAGGTTATATTGAATCCTCTAATGAACAGGCAATCCTTGATTTCTTCCAGTCTGCCAAAGATTACCGTGATTCCTTATCACTTCCAAGCATCAAGACAGAATCTACCTACTATGAACTATTTGTTGATCTGCCCGACGAAACCGGTGGCATTGCCAAAGTCAGCCGCATTCTCGCAGATGCCGGAATCAGCATCAAAAACATCGGTATCGTTAATAACCGTGAATTTGAAGAAGGTATTTTACACATCTCATTTGATGATGAGAAATCACGTTCCAAGGCGAAAGAACTGCTTACGGAACAAGGATATGTTACACATATACGATAAATTCGGTTTTGTAGGGATGATGAGTTCATTCTTATTCTGTCTGTTTGCTAACACTTTACATAAAACAAATCACGCGCGGAGAAATCTTACATTTATTTGTAAAATAGCACCGCGCGTCAATTTCGGTATCGTCCGTTTTAGAAAACCTATCCAATGTTAACAACTTAGTAGTGGTACGGCATCAACGTGAATATATGGCAATGAAC
>OBLI01000616.1_pt1 | contig 37574 bp, 41 predicted proteins | sample 1519701 | NCBI WGS metagenome assembly OBLI01 (sample SAMEA3663005, study PRJEB22513) | pig gut metagenome | biome: pig gut; feature: pig-associated habitat; material: faeces | place: France | collected 2012
CTGAACACCTGCAAGCTCCATTTCTACTGCTATGCACCCTTCACCTTTTCTTTTTGCCACTAGTCCCTTCGTTTCACGGAGCATAGAATCAGTTGTCCATACACGGCCTTTAACATACGGAGCTTTTATTTTTTCAAATACCTCTGCCAACACATCACAATTTTTAATAGTAATGTAGTCAGAAGATGATGCGTAATAATGGGATGCTCCCTCTCCTCTATAACTTTCAGTTGGGATAATGAACTTACCTCTGGTTGTTTCTTTATCAAGACTTCCATAAGAACCAAACATAATATACTTTGTTGCACCAATAACATGATGGCTTTCATAACACATAGAGGATGCAACAGCAGAACCTATTCCCGTCAGATAAAAAGCTATTTTCTCTCCCTTGTAATCCAGACAATAGATTGAAATGTTTCCATTACAAGCGCCAATTTCACCTATAATTTCACATTTATAATGTGATACTAAATATGTATGTATCTCCTTAGAAAAGATAATCATACATTTGTCTGTAATATGCTTTCCGGCTCCATAAATAACATTTAAATCAATTAATGCCTCTGTCTCTTTGTCAAAAAAATCACTCTGTAGCATAATATCGCTCACTCTTTCTCTTCAATTATTGTAACTACTTTATTCGGATAAAAAAGACCACCTACCTGCAAAGATAAGTGGTCAGCATATACTATATTCTAATTATTGAACCATTTTCTCATCTTAGCAATTCAAATATTTACATACGCAATTAAGACCATACACGTTCATAATGTGCATAGCATAAATTTCAGTATATGAATATCCGACTGCAAATCTATTCATGAGAAAACTCCTTTCAAAAATTATTATGTTAAGATTACTCTTGTTTGTAACGCTTGTCAATCATTTTTATCTGTGGATGTACATTCTTGTCATTTTGGGTTCATCATCACCTTGAACCATACATAAAAATTCCCATCCATATCGTTCATAGAAGCCAATATGATCCGTCACCAAATATAAAGGCGTTACTCCTTTATTTCTCATATCATCAACAACTTTGTTTAGCAAATTCCCAGCTAGTCCCTTTTTTCGATGTTCTTCTTCAGCATATACGGCGCATACATTTGGAGTCAAATCCTTTCTATCATGAAAGTCATTTTCTATTACCCCAAGTCCTGCGACAATGGATTCATCATATAAGCATTATATACCAACCATACTCGGTTTTTCCTGATAAATACGCTTTCATACACTCCAGGTATGCCTCTGCCGGCACACCCCATTTACTATGAAACCACTCAGCTGCAATAGCTACTAATTCCGGCCGTTCTCTTAATGTTATAATTCTATAATTGTTCATATTGTTAATATCCTCCAATAATATGAAAGGCAGGCTAAAATAGCCCACCTTATCTCTAATTCTTAATCAAATTCAGCACTATTATATCTTAAAAATCCCACTTGCACTTTTCTTCACAACTTGCCAGATTTTCTCTTTCCTTCGCGAACGATTCTTTGAATACTTTTCTCCGAAAGTGAAAACTGCATGGCAAGACTGGCAATAGAACTACCACCTTGATATTTCTGGCTAATCTCGTGATTTCGCTGTATCAGATATTGTCTTGTATCAGTATGACTTCCCCACTCCTTTTTAGATGTGCTGGGAATATATATTGCTTTTCCATTTACATATTGCTGAATAGTTTCTATTAATTCTTTTGGCAGAACCTCTTCTGCTCTAATATAGCTCATAGTATCCTCCTAAATATAATTTCTTAGGATTCATCTGAGCTTAACTATTCTTTTTATTTTAAGCTCAGACTACTGAGCAAAAACATATCTTTTTTTCATAAATAAAATGCCCCTTTCCTTTATTAAAAAGACTTCCCCAAGCAATTAACATCACCATTATTTAGTCCGCATTTTTTATAAAACTCTAGATTATCATTTATAGAAATAAGTTCTATTGTATGAATATCCTTTACTTCAAGTTGCTCTTCTAAGGCACTAAGCAGCTTACGCCCTACTCCTTTTCTCTTCCACTTTGGAGCAACAAAAATTTCTGAAACAAAGAACATATCATAGTCTGCATAAGGATCCACAAATCCCAAAAGACCACCTATAATTTCACCGTCTTCTACTGCAGCTAAACCCAGGGCTTCAAATCCACACAAAATGGACTGCACTCTTCTTACTGCCTTTTCCTGAACCCAAGCCTCATTCCAAGGCTCCTCTGAATATGCCTGTCCCATTACTCCGGCAAGCTCCTCGATATCATTATGATTAACTACTCTTATCTCCATTTATTTATCCTCCTGGCCTCGTATTACATAAAAGCGATACAATTCTTCTTTTTCATCATCAATATCTTTGTACATTTTCTTTTCTATTAAGTTGAAACCAGATTTCTCTGCTACTTTCCATGATGGTGTATTCGCATCGAGAATAGTTGCTATTATTTCAGACTCACTATATTGTTTAAAGAAAAACTGAACATATGCATTTATCGCCTCTGTCATATATCCTTTTTTCCTAAAAGGTGTTCCTATAAAATAACAAATACCAACCTTATCCACATCTTCATAATATGTAGAACCAACAGAGCCTATGACCTCTTCTGTTTCTTTTAGTATAACAGTGCAAGGTATATAATTTTCTCTTGGATTATCATTATTTGTTAATTTTAAAGCCTCTTCAATCCAATCATTGATCCACTCTGAACAATTAGCATCAAACCCAACTTGACTAAGACTCCCATCTTGAGACATACCAGAAAAGATAATCTCGTCTCCGCGCTGTATGGATCGAATAATCAATCTATTAGTTTCTAGCCACATTTAAATCACCTCTTCTGATTAAGTATAAGTTCCATCCTAATATATGAAAACCTCAATTTTAATTATAAATAAACTTGCTCCAGTATGTTTATATCATCTGAAACGCCTTCAGTGCCTCCACAATTGCCTCTTCCTTCTCCTTCGGGCACCGTGGCTGTCTAGCATCCTCCGACTTTGGCAAATTGAAATTCTCAGCCAATTCAATACCACATTTCCGTTTTACCTGAGCAATATAGAGATTCGAAACCTTCATCCCATCATTATGCTCTGCAACATACTTCTTTATCTTTTCATAGGTTGCCTTTGTCTCTGCTGAAGTACCTTCCAATTCAGCAACATCAATATCCACATCAATATAATCATCCGGCTTCTGACGGAGTTGGGAAAGAAGAACAACCGTCTCGACGTCGTTTTCGTTGAGCAACACCTTGCCACCTGCTTCAGCGTCATAATCTACGCGGAATTTAAATCTGATTCGCTTTAGGATGCTTCCATTTTCCTGTCTTTCAGGAAACAGGTCAATCCTTTCAATAAGTGTATATAAAAATTCTTTTCTCTCCAAGTCGGTCATTTCTTCAAACATTTCATCGAATTGGAGAAGAACTTTGCAGAGCTGCTTCGATGTCAGGTTCTCATCATAGGCTCCGGATATCTTATCGGTCACATCATCGATCTTTTCTTCCAGATCAGCGATCCTGTCGTAAAGCGTATCAAGGCGATCCTGCATGTCCTGATACTTTCGATTGTAATGTCTGTCCGTAACATCCAACCTATCCAGCTGCTGATTCAGCTTATCCTTTGCGCCTGTTGCTTGTATCAGCTGCGTCCTAAGTCCTTCACGCTCTGCCTCAAAGCTTGATACATCCACCTTCTCATCCAGCTTGCCTCTGATGAAAGCTTCAAACTGTTCATCATTCACCATGTCATGGATAACGCCTATTATTTCGGCATCTGTATCAATCTGGTTTAGCGAAGGTTTGAAATCACATTTCTTACCAGTGCTTTCAATTCGCTTTCGGTGCAAACATCGATAGTAGAATGTGGAATTCACCTTACCGCTTGGATACTTCTTTCGTCGAACTGTTCCGGCAAGAGAAGCTCCACAGATCGGACATTTAAGGATACCTGCCAGAAGATGCTCGTGATCCAGATCATGAATCTTATTCCATTTGACACCGGTCTCTTTTCGCTTCTCACGTGCTTTGTTCCAAGTATCTTCATCTATGATAGCATCATGTCTTCCATCAGCGACAAGATAATCATCCTGCTTAACTCTTCGATATTGATCTCTGGTTCCTTTGACTTTTTCTGTGGCACTCTTACCATATACGATCTTACCCACATAAACTGGATTATCAAGTATCTTCATGATATGGCTGCGAGTGAAATAACTCACTTCAAAGTCACGGCTCGTATTTTTAGTATAGCCATGATCATTCAGATAATTGCTGATTGAGTCCGCGCCCATATCGGAATTGATGAATTTATCGAAGATAACCTTAACGATCTCAGCTTCTTTCGGATCAACAACCAGTTCGCCTTTTTCTTTATCCAGGCGATATCCAAATGGAGCCAAGCCTCCGTTCCACTTACCCTCTCTGGCCTTCTGCTTCCGACCTTCCATTGTCTGAACAAGAATGTTCTCACGCTCGATCTCTGCAACAGCTGAGAGAACGGTGATGGTAAGCTTACCAGAATCCTTGGAAGAATCGATGCCATCCTCAACGCAGATCAGATTCACTCCATAATCCTGTATATACTGAAGTGAGTTTAAGACATCCGCAGCATTTCTTCCAAATCGAGAAAGCTTAAATACCAGTATGTAGGATACTCCGTCTCTGTCATCAGCGATATCCCGAAGCATCTGCGTAAACTCAGGACGACCGGTTATATTCTTTCCGGATCTTCCGGCATCGCAATACTCCCTTACGACCTCCATTCCCTGATAATCAGCAAACTTGTTAAGTCGCTCTCTCTGAGCTTCCAGACTGTATCCTTCCACCTGCATGGAAGTGGAGACGCGGATATATATGTAGCATTTCTGCTGCTTCTTTTTCTTCTTTTCTGTCATACCGCATCCTCCCTGTACTCGACATCCTGCTCCATCAAATCATAGAACTTCAGTGCCTCCATGATCAGCAGTTCTTTTTCTTTTGTGCACTTCGGCACATGGTTCTTATTCTTCTCTGGTTTATTATAGGCTTTTCCGATCTCCAGTCCGTACTTTCTCTTGATTTGTGCAATATAGAGAGTAGGAACCTTTACATCATGCTTTTCCAGAATATAGGCCTTGATAGCAGCATAGGTTCCTTTACGGACAATAACTTTCTGACTGCCATCAGCCTGCTTCTTCATGATGATATTTCCCTTACACGGCAGTTCGATATCAATATCCGTACAATCCAGCCTGAAGGATATCATATCCTCAGGTTTTGTATTCTTTGCCAACGGTTTACCGTCAAATACCATCGGAAATTTGAAGGATATGCTTTTTATAATCTTGCCATCTGTTCTATCTTCCGAAAAGAGCTCAATATCATCTACAAATGCCTGGAACATTTCCTTCCGCTCTTCCTCTGACATTTCCTCATACATCAGAGGCAGGTTCTCCATAAATGTCATAATCTGAACTGTAGAATCCGCCTTTTGTTTTAGTGCCTCCAGCTTTTTCTTGGTTGAGATAACATCCATTTCCAGATCACCAATTCGATCATATATGCTGTCGAGCTTATCAGATGTCTCTTCATATTTCCTGTCATAATCCTTACCAAGAGGATTCAGTCCATCAAGCTTTTCTCCAAGCCGGTCTTTGGTCAGCTCCGCTTCCCTAAGCTCCTTACGGAGATCCTGAAGCCGCTTTTCTGTCTTTTCAATATTCCCTTGATCACCCAAGGCCGCCTGCAAAGCATCTTGAAATTCCCTATACGTCTGAAGCTTTTGCAGTATATTCATCACCAAACCATCTATGATTTCCTGATTTAAGCTCTGGTCGAAAGTACATGTTTTCCCGTTCTGTCTTGTATTATATCGGCACTTATAATAATAAATCGGCTTATAGTATCCATCACCTTTCAGGTTCTTCGTTCTGCTAATCATCCCGGTGAGTCCCTTACCGCAGATCGGACATTTCACAATTCCTGAAAGCAGGTGCACATGACCACCATCATCTACCTTTTTGTATCGTCCGGCGATTTCAGTTCTCTTTGCATGAACGCTATCCCATACTTCAGGCGAAACAATAATCTCGTGCTTACCCTCAGCCATGATGATATTATCCTCATCCAGCTTTATGGTCTTTCCATCCCTGTCCTTCTTATTGGTTCTTCTGTTGTAATAAACTCTTCCACAATAAAATGGATTATCCAGTACTCTTGAAACAAATTCATAAGTGAATGGTTTCTGCTCTCTTTTTCCAGTGATACGAACCATATTGCTTTTATTCAACTCATACGCCACCGCAGAAGCTGACATGTTTTCCTGCTGATATAACTCATATGTCTTTCGGATTACTTCTGCTTCTGATGGAACCAGAACCAGCTCATGATTGACATTCTTATAGCCATAGGGAACTGCACCACCAGTCCATCCACCTTCCAGAACCTTCTGCATTTTACCGGCCATGAACTGAACGGTAATATTTTCTCTCTCCATCTCAGCGACAGCAGAAAGAATTGCAAACGTCAGCCTTCCGCCCTGAGTGGAGGAATCGATAGCTTCCTCTACACTCACCAAATCAATGCCAAAGTCTTCGAGAAGCTGAAGTGACTTCAAGATATCTGCAGCATTCCTGCCGAATCGAGATAATTTGAATACCAGGACAAAAGCAATATCGTCCTTCTGACTCTTAATATCCGTCATCATCTGTCGAAATGCCGGACGTCCCTTGATGTTCTTACCGGATTTACCAGCATCACAGTAGTTTCCGACAATCTCCAGCTCTCTGTATTCAGCATATGCCTTAAGGCTTTCTTCCTGTGCATCAAGACTATACCCTTCGATCTGAGCGGCGGTGGAGACTCTTGTGTAGATATAGCATTTCTTCAACGATCTCCGCCTCCTTTCTTTAGGTGTTGCTCTTTGTCACACAGTTATTCCTTGTTTGATACTATACCACGATATCGACAGATTTTCAATACAGTTTTCAAATGAAAAACCGGCAATAGGAATCCTCCCACTGCCGATTTCTCACCACACTTGAATATGATTTACTCTGCAACCGTATCTTCTGATTCTTTGTTTGCTTCCAATCGCTCTTTCTCTTCAATCTTTGCAAGAACCTTTTTACCGTACTTTTGTATCATACGCGCCATGAACTCAGCAGCGATAATCATATTCTGTCTGGATTTTTCATCATCTTCCGGCATGCATACTTCAATGCCGTTCTTCATGAAAGTTGTCATTCGTGGCACCTCCGGGAATCAAAGTGAGGTTCTTCCCTCCTGTCTTCCTAAGCGCCTTCTGGAATAAATTTTCCGGTCAGAAAGCAAAAAAAGACGGCCAGCAGAGAAATCAATCTCCACCAGCCGTCATTCTTAAATCCTGCGGACGAAATCCAACGAGATCCATCCGATTCCGCTCTTCAGCCTGCCCCATCCGGCAGAACTGCCTTTTCCACTTCGGACTTCTAAGATCGTGTACACACCGATCGGAATAAACTGAACCCTGTCGTAATCGGTTCCCGGTCCTTTTCTGATATTCAGATCAGAGATACTGACCTTCACCAGAAACGGCACCTTCACCGCAGGATCAGCCGCCTTCGGTTCATACACCACCTTGCCATCCGCATCGAACACCTTGTATCCCGGATTTTGATCCGCACACTTCTTTGCATTGTCCAGAATCTTATAGGCTCCCTTCTGGCTCTTGACATCTGCCCAGGACTTTCTGACACGGTACCAGCGGATCACTTCACCACCGGAATCCTTTGCGTCAAACTGAGTCAAGCTCCATCTCTCAATGATGGAGATCAACTTCTCCACATAGGTCAGGCTTGTCGCATAGCCGCCGTCCTTTATGATCTGCACAGCCTTTTTATAATCTGTGCATTCCTTCAGCCCTGCATATCTCAGCTTGCTTCCGTTCTTTGCCCCAAGCAGGTAAGCAGAATGGTCAGTAATGGAATCCTCGATGCAGGGATACTTCCGAAAATCAGCTGTGATCGTGACCATGCTTCTGTCAGGATTCTGTTCCTGCGTCTTCTTCGTGTACTTGCTCTTGCCATCCCAGCTGGATCCGCTCCAGGTGTTCCCGGACAGGCTGCACTTCATCCCGAATATGTTGTTGGCATTCTGAGCCAGTTCACTCTTCCCATACCCGGATTCCAGAATAAACTGAGCCAGCGATACCGATGCCAGGATGCCACTCTTCTTCTGATCCGCAGCAAACAGCGCACCTACCTTTTTAATCGCATCCGCCTCGGACAGATCCTTCAGGACAGATGCCTGCGTCCCCTTTGCAGTCGAACCGCCACCGGAATCAGAGGAACCCTGCAGCACCTTCGTCACTTTCTCAGCTAGATCACCCATCTTTGCATACATCCAGTTGCCCGGACAGGACTTATTCGCAAACCACCTGTGAACCGTCAGGATCATCTCCCCGCTCTTCGGAGCATAATTCAGCGTCTTATCCTTGTCCCCAAACCAGATCAGCTTATTCTTACCATTGCGCTTGCAGATATCGATGCAGAGCTTGATCAGAGTCTGATACACCACATCCCTGAAAGCATACGGCTCTGTAGTATCAGATGCGCACTCGATCGTGATCGCCCTCTGGTCGTTGGCGTTACTGGAAGAACACCAGGAACGGCTCTTCTCTTCCACATACAGAGCTACCCTGCCATCCCGGTCGATGCCGTAGTTGCTGGATGCCTGTGTGGACTGCTTCTCAAACCATTCGCCAAGCCCTTCCGCCGTACATTGGCCGACCACGCAATGAGGCGTGATACGGTCAATGCTGTGCGTCCTTTGTCCGGAGTGGTTCGGAGAAAGCTTCTTATAAACCACCATAGAACTGTTCGTGTATGCCATTATTCCTCACCATCCTTTTCGTCTTCCTTCTCACTTCTGTCATGCAGCTGCTCCAGCACCTTATGGAGCTTCGTAGGAATCGGAAGTCCAAGGTACGCCGCATTCTCCACAAGGCTCAGTCCTTCATTGGAGATATAGAAGAAAATAATCGCTGTTCTCAAAACGCTGCCGCTTCCGATCACCTGCGTATCCAGAAGATGCCCGATGCCGACCAGCGCAAAGATCAGAACCTTCCTGCAGATCCCTTTGAAGCCCACGGCACTCGACAGCTTCTTATCCGCCACCGCACACATAAACCCTGTGATGTAATCCAGCACCACAAAAGCCAGCAGCGCATAAAGCAGGCCGTCATTTCCGCCCAGGAAATAGCCAATCCATCCTCCGACTGCAGCAAAAACTGCCTGGATCACATTCCAAAATTCCTTCATCGCAAATCCCTCCTTGTTTTCTGCATGAAAAAAGCAGTAGCTCCCAAATTCGGGAAGCAACTGCCATTTCATCTGTTATACATTTTCGTATGTGCCCTACACCACCGTCTCCTCTGTCAGCGTGTAGGTAATCTTCATCGTCTTGTCCACCGTCTTCGTGATGGGCTGAGCAAGGTTGTTAATAGTCGCAAGGTACGGCATCAGCAGATATGCATACCGGTACTCATTCCCATAGCTTCCGCCATAACCGAACAGGAAGTGCCCATACTGCATCAGCGGTGTTGCCAACGTACCCAACCTTGCACTCCCCTGGGTATGCACTATGGTATCGTCCGCCAGTATCTGGAAATCGCCGCCGATGATGATGTCGTTCACTATCGTCATATAGAGCTGGCAGGTGCCAGACTCCCCAAGCGGTTTCCATTTTGACGTGAAACCCAGATTAAGAAGCGTCACATCCGTGGAATTGGATATGTTGATCTTGTAGATTCCCTTCTTGTTGTACGCCATGATGTAAAGATAACCACCCCGGATACAGCCCCGCACCTCTCGCTCCGGGTAGGAATCCAGCTGCTGGAAGCCGATGCCCATGAGCTTCGCATTGGAAAGCGTCCATTCACCCTCCGTGAAGCTGAGGTCATCCTTCTTGATCTTGATCCAAAGCATTTTTGCACTCCCAGAGGAATTTTGCTCGTTGGCAAAGCCGTACCAGTACCCATCATGCCCGTCCAGAAATGTCCCATATACGTTATATGTGTCATCCATGAAATTAAAGGTTGTCGGCGTGATTGTGTCTTCCTTCATCAGTTTGTATGTAGAATTGTCCAGTGTCTCATTCAGCCCGATGTCAAAGACCGGTACACGCACCTGACGAATGTCCACCACGCTTCCCTCGTAGTTCAGGGAATACAGGATTCCCTTGTTAAAATCGATCTCCACGCCGTCAAAAAGAACCACTTTCTGTGCGTCGGTAAGTCCGCCGATGTCACACCTCCTAATCAGCAGGAACGGACTGGCATCCCCCACAAGGCTGCCGAATGCATTCTGACCGCCCTGCTTACTGGTGAGCGCCACTGCGGAAATCGTGCCGTTGCCCTGACTTGGTGTAAACTCCCAGACAAATTTATAGCCATTATCCAGTGCTTTTGACTCCGTCTGGTTTAAGCTCCCCCTCGCCGTATTTGAGGTTGAATTCACATCATTGGACGCATACGCCACTGGGAGATTGCCGCTTGCCGGGTACATATTGTCTGCTTTTTCCTCCAGTATATTTGGCAGAAGCAATATACCGCCAATCATGTTCGGGCAGATTGGGAGCAGTGCTCCGTTCCATTCCACCCGATCATCATATTCCCCCGCTGCGTTGTAGAAAACGCCCATAGGGTTCTGCCCCAGGATGTTGTTCACGGCATTCGTAACCATGTTCTCCTCCGTGATGGTCTCTACTTCCCCAGTCACCTCGTCCGTCAGTTCAATGACCATCGTCCCTTTTAATCTCTTCATAAATGCCTCCTATACCTCGATAGGCTCTGCAAATGCGCCTACCGGAATCCTGCTGATGGTTTCAGAATAATATCTCTTCACCAACTCCATTGTCTCCGTCTGAATATCCACGGCAAATGCCCTTGCCGAAAGGCTTCCGCCGAGAGAAAACATACCTACGGTTTCTTCCACGGTAATCTTCCCGTCCCATGCCGCTGCTGCTGCCATGGACTGCCCGCTGATGGACGCAATGGCATCCCCCACGTCCACCGTGCCCGTGCCTCCCTCCATCCGAAGGTACACCCGGAATGTGTTCGTAATGTATGGGATGACTCTCTCCACCGGGTAGTACAGTGTGAGGATATGTTTCCCGCTGTGCCATGTCTCCACCGGATACAGGGTAGTAATCTCCTCGTCATTCAGTTCATAAGTTACATGGCATACTGCCTGCCCGTCCTCCGTCCAAGTGACAGGAATCTCCACGTCAACCGGCACATCTGTTGTGCCTCCTGTTTCAGATCCGGTTTCTGTGCCGCTGTCGGAGTCGGAGGAAGGAATGGGAACCACAATTGTCCCTTTCGCAGACGCACTCCGGCTGACCGCATCCGCCACTACGTCCACCATCACTTGTGCATGGAACTGGACATGCGTCTCATCACTGGATGCATACTCAATGCTGATGATCCGTACATCCTTGTCCGCAACCGAATAGGCGGAGGCATTCGTAAATGTATGGATGCCGATGCGCCCCTGTTCGATCTGATTTAACAGCCCGGATAAGTTCTTATCATTCTTGCTTTTCGCCCGGGATAGCCTCGGGTTCTTCCCCACGCACTTGATACTCTGCCTGCCTCCGATCTTAATGGTGTTTGACGTGATGCAAGCGATTTTCGTGGCATCCGCCTGTCCTCCGGTAAAAGAAAGAATATCTCCCACATCCAGTGCCGGATTTCCAATGGTATCTGAATCAAACGGAACATAATTCACAACAGCCAGGTCATTCAGGATGTTTGTACACAGCTGCCGCCTGGTCTCTTCCAGACCGAACTGCAGAAGAGGATTCACGCCCAGGTTCATTGTCAGCCCATCATCCGGATCCAGCGCGTAATACTCTGCAATCTGCGTCCGAAGGTTCGTTGAACTGACCGCTGTATATCTCGTGATAAAGTCCGAAAAGCTGGAAGTGAACCTGTGCTTCCTCTCCACAGTCAGCACAGGCGTATTCCCATACTTCCGAAGCTCCAGCTCCCCGGCTCTGTTGATCACGAAAAAACCGCCAAGCACTTGCCCTACATAGAACAGCACATCGCGATAAGTCTCAATATCATTATCAGAATAGATGGACAGGTTCTCCGTCCCGTTCGGCATTGCCTCAATGGTCGCCCTGTCCTGAGCCAATGTTACCTCACAGGCAGTTGAACACAACACCATAAAGTCATAAGCGTTACCGATGGATTCCAAGGAAGTAAAAGCCTTCTCAAACCGCACCATGTAGTCATAGGCCTTGATCTCCAGGCACTTCGCTTTCCGGTTCGCCTCCGATACCTCAAAGATTCCCATCGGGATCCGCTCATAGGAACCGTCTGGTATCTGCAGATGATAGAACAGCTCCACCTTCGCGTCTTCCAGCGTGTACCGGTTGATCTCGGAGAAAAGCGATATTCCCATCTCCGCAGCATACACCGTTCCCAGCTCGATCTCCGTGGATCCGCAGCACTGGGAAGTAATATATCCGCTGCCCTTGACCATATCATCCTGATCAAACTCATAAACCGTTCCGGCAGTCGTTGTGATTCTGCCGGTCCAGTAATATTTTCTTGTATTCGCCTTCACCGCTTCAAGGAAGGCATTGCTCACTGGATACATAGCCGCCCTCCTTAAAACTCTTTCAGCGTGAAGGACACCTCCCACAAGCTCCCATAGCTTGTATCACTGACCAGCTTCACCTGATACCCGTCAATGTACATCTGAGTGTTTACGATGTTCATGGTCTCCATATCCAGATATCCGACTGTGATACTGGCCAGCTTCTTATATGCCGAAAACTTATTCAGCCATTTCTTTGATACGCGGAAGGTCACGCCGATCTGAACCACACCTTCACGAACAACATCCCTCTGTGTGGTTCCTGCTTCCGTCACGCCTCCACTGTCTGCCTCCACATCCGACAGATTCACGGAATAAGAGGCAGGCATCGGGATATTCTCATTATCAAAAACAAGATACTGCAAATGAGCCATCTTACCTGCCTCCACTTCTTAGATTCATTCTCTGCTGAGCCGTTACCACGATCTCATCGATCATGTCACCGCCGATATAAACCGGGATCACGATATCCCCTGCAGCACCTCCACCAGCCAGAGCCGTATTCAGTGCCGTATTGATGCCGGAGATCAGATCACCACTGGATGCAGCCGATCCGGAATAACCACCCTGAGCTGCCATCCCCCTCGGAGTAATGGTCAAATCAGAAGTCACACCGTTCATGGCGTTCTCGATCAGGCCCCGGCTCTTCTCAATGCCTTTTGCCAGTCCTCCAATGAAGTCCGGCATCCAGCTTTCATAATCCGTCAGCGGACCTTCATCCGGTACGGAGAAATGAAGGAAGCTCCTGATCTTATCCGCAACCGAAGAAACTGCCTCACCGACCTTACCGATCATGGACTTGATCCCGTTCACGATGCCTCCGATGAAATCAGCACCCCACTGGAAGGCCTGTGATGCCAGATTCTTCACGAAATTAATTGCCTTATCAAATCCGCCCTTCACAACACCATAGATATTTCCACAGACATTCTTGATGCCGTTCAGCATCGCATTGAACGCATTGGAAACAGCATTCTTTATAGCGTTGGCTGCATTCGATACCGCAGACTTGATATTATTCCAGGCTGTCGTGACTGCATTTTTGATTGCGTTCACGATAGTCGTGATCATGTTCTTAATTCCATTCCAGACCGTAGTAACCGCCGTCTTAATTGCATTCAGCACCGTAGTAATCGCGGTCTTAATCCCATTCCACGCAGTACTCAGGAAAGTGGAAATTGCATTTACCACAGTTGTGATAACAGATTTGATACCATTCCAGACTGTCGTGAAGAACGTTTTAATCGCATTCCACACGGTTGTCACGGTATTCTTGATCATGTTCCATGCCGTAGTCAGGAACGTGCTGATCGCATTCACCACCGTAGTGAAGATATTCTTGATTCCTTCCCACAATCCAGAGAAGAAATCCTTGATCGCATTCCAGACCGTTGTAGCCGTGGTCTTTATCGCTTCCCATGCTGCCTGAAAGAACGCCTTCAATGCTTCCCAAACGGCAATGGCAATCTCTTTAATGCTCTCCCACAGGTCGATCCAGAGCTGCCGGAACTCTTCACAGTTGTTCCAGAGATAAATGAACGCCGCCACCAAAGCGACAATCGCCGCGATGATTAGCACATACGGATTCGCAGCACATACCGCATTGAAGGCAGCAAATACTCCCTTCGCTGCATTGATCACACCTGCCAGCTTCGGAACCAGAGTCATAATGGTACCGACCGCAGAGATGACTTTACCGATTATGATCAGTATCGGTCCGATTGCAGCCGCCACCAGGGCAATCGTCACGATCACCTTCCTGGTACCTTCATCCATCGAATTGAGCCAGTCCACAAACTTCTGGATCCAACCCACAATCGTCCGAATCGCAGGCATCAACAGCTCACCAAAGGAAATCGCCAATTCTTCCAGCTGAGACTTCAGGATCTGCAGCTGACCGGCAAGGTTGTCATTCATGGTCTCGGCCATACTTGCTGCAGAACCATCACAGTTATCAATCGCACTGGAAAGCTTGGTGATATCCGCTTCTCCGGCGTTCATCAGAGCCAGAAATCCGGACATCGCATTCTTGCCGACAAGACTTTCAGCCGCTGCCGCCTTCTCAGATTCAGACAATCCAGAAAATGCCGTCCGGCAGTCTGCAAGGATATCCGACAGATCCCTCATAGAGCCGTCCGCATTGGTCGTAGCAACCGTGACCTCTCCGATAGAGGATCCGCAGATCTTCACCTCTCCGGACAGGTTGTTCATGATCGTCCTGAGTGAAGTACCTGCCTGGGATCCTTTGATACCGGCATTGGCCATCAAACCGATTGCTTCCGCCGTATCCTCCGCAGAGAATCCCAGAGCACCGGCAATCGGAGCACAATACTTGAAGGTCTCACCCATCATGGAGACATTCGTATTGGCATTACTGGAAGCCGCCGCAAGGATATCTGCAAAATGCCCAGAGTCCTTCGCTGTAAGTCCAAACGCTGTCAGAGCATCCGTTACAATATCGGAAGTAGTTGCCAGATCCTCTCCGGAAGCTGCGGCCAGGTTCATGACACCTTCGATACCGGAAAGCATATCCTCCGTCTTCCAGCCGGCCATCGCCATATAGTTCATGGCTTCCGCTGCCTCGGATGCAGAGAACTTTGTCTTCTCACCCATCTCACGGGCTTTATCCCGGAGTGCTTCCAGATCAGAGCCAGTTGCGCCGGATACCGCCGCCACCTTGCTCATGGCGGAATCAAAATCAGCGGCAGTCTTCACCGCCGCCGTACCTAATCCCACAACGCCCAGAGTTACAGGCATGAATTTCTTTCCGACATTGGTAACATTGTCACCAACTGTCTTCAGCTTCTCACCCTTTGCAGCGATCTCCTGAAGAGCCGTACCGGAAGCCTTCGCCTGTTCCTCCAAGTACTTCAACTTCTGTTCAGTTTCGACGATCTCACGCTGCAGGCCGTCATACTGTTCCTGTGTGATCGTTCCATCCTTCAGTGCCTGCTCTGCTTGTTCCGCTGCTGTCTTCAAGGTCTCCAGCTTTTCCTTCGTTTCCTTGACGGCATCCCCTAGGAGCCTGTGCTTCTGTGCAAGCAGTTCCGTATTTCCCGGATCAAGTTTCAGGAGCTTATCGACATCACGCAGCTGGCTCTGAGTATTTCTGATCTCTGTATTTACACCCTTAAGGGCTGTCTGTAGTTTGGTGGTATCGCCGCCGATCTCAACGGTGATACCCTGGATCCGTCCAGACATGCGTCAGCCTCCTTCCCTTAAAATCGATCCATATCATCCTGAGATGCCAGAGTGCTGTATGCTCCCTGGTTCTCATCGTTCTGCATTTCCGTGTACATATCGTTGATGGTTCCGATCGTCAGAAGATCCATCTCCCCGATCTGCACACCAAGCTGCACCGCCCTTAACAAAAGGAGCGGCGTTGTCATTTCCCGGTCAGTCGCTCGAAGTTTTTTTTACTCTCCACCTGCGTCTGCACATTCAGTCCCCAGAGCTCGATGATCTCCGGAAGCACCTGATAAATGGAAAATGTCCCGAACTGATCCAGCCATTCATCCGGCGTATCCGGAACTCCCTGCGGATCCGCATGCTTCGCCATGATGTAGCTGATATCCTCGAACAGCTCCAGCGAAAAAGAATCCAGTGCGGAGTTTTCGGGATCGTTCTCATCAATGCTCTTCTGCAGATCGTGAAGATCCTTATAAATATCCCTGTGGAACTTGTTCCTGTATATTCTTGGAATGGCAGCGGAAGCCCTGAAGGTAACATCCTTGCCATCAATATTCACTGTCTTTGTAAGTGCCATTTCACTTTCCTCCAATCTAAGGTAAAGGGCAGAGCCGAAGCCCTGCCCCACACATTAACCCTGTCCCTGCTCAGTCGGTTCCGTAGTCGGAGACTGATAAACGGCAGAATACCAGCCGTTGTAGACCTCATCCGTTGTGTTTGCCCCGGTCTTAACCTTCACAAGACCGCTCGGAAGCGGTGTTGCCGTGATCTCCAAAGACTCTGTCTGGACTTCCTTGGAGTCCTCATTGGTCTTGCCTTCGATGGTCGGTCTTGCGGCAGTGCAGTAATACATGCAGTGCCTGATCTTTTTCTTGTCCCCGGAGAACTCGAAAAGCAGAGCGAAATGCTCCGGCTCCACCGTGGAATCCTCTACCAGGACACCGTTCGTATCCTCAGTTTCCTTCAGGATGTCCTTCCTGAAGCTGTCCGGGATCAGCGCGATCTCCAGATCACCCGAATAGCCGTTATTGGCCACTGTGGTGTAATACACCATATCGTCCGCATAAAACGGCTCGGTATCCCCTTCAGGATCCAGAGACAGATTCACAGCTCCGGGAATTGCGACAGGCGTACCAAATGTCACGGCATTGGTATCCGGATCAAGTGTCGCCTTCGCATAATGGCAGTTCTTAAGGCCGAACTTCACCTTGTTGTTTGTACTCGGCATAATAAACCTCTCTTTCCGCTATACCGTCATCTGGTACAGCACTTCGTATAGTTTCTCTGACTCGATCCATACCTCCGATTTGTTCCAGAACAGCTCATGGGCATTCAGCACCGCCTCAACCCTGTCTTCCAGTTCCGGATCCTTCTCATCGGTATAAAGTTCAATGCTCAGGTTGGAAAACTCCATATATACCACGTTGTCCGCAGCAAAGTTCTCCGAACCCGGAAATAAAAAGCAGATGAATGGCGGATCAGGACTTTCCCCTTCCGCGAAATGGTCATACGCAAAAGGGATCTCCGTTTCAGCCAGCATCTGCATTACGTCTTCATGCGTCATCCTTCTTCCTCCCGATCTCGATAATGCATTCCGCAGCATGACGGCAGGCCGGGCAGTTATACGGATAACCATGACAATCCTCGCCTCTTCGGGTACCGTGGTAAACGGTAGCGCCGATCACCACAATCCCAAGAGCGATCACGAATAACAAAAGCAATATCTCCATCATTACTAACCGCCTTTCTGCAGGTCACGCTCGATATCCCTTGTCAGCTGCTCGATGCCCGCCTGCTCCGCTGGTGCGATATGAGGGAACGCCCTTGTTCTTCCACCGCCACGCTTCGCATGGCCAAACTCCAAAAGATGTGTCAGCTGGTACCGTTTGGAATGCACCACGATCTGGATGGAATCGGACGTTTCCCTGGTCTTTTTCACCGCCCAGCTCTTGGAATACTTTCCCGTCTTCTTCGGAGCCGTGCTTTCGATCTGCTGCTTTACGGTCTTACCTGCTTTCTGGACATCCTTCTTCAGGTCCTCCGCAGCAAGCTTCGCGTATTCTTCCATACCCTTCATCACGGTATCCGCCAGCTGGTCAATCTTTATCGTCTGTGCCATCAGCGCCGCTCCTTCCTGCAGGTGAACTTCAGTGACTTCTTCCGAAAGTTCATATGATCGATGTTCACGATGTTGTAGATCTCACCCATGAACATCACTCGGAAATGCGTGGAATCGATTGCAGCAGCCTTCCAGCAGTACCTGATGGTGACCGTCATGCTGAAATCCTCAACCGTAGTTCCGGCAGTCTGTTCTTCCTTGGAACTGGCCAGCCCTTCACCGCCGATTGTGGCAAAGCAGGTATAATAGTCCGTCCAGGCATTCTTGTGATTACCGTACTTGTCGGTCACGGTCTCATTCTTTTGGAACGTCACCTTTGATCTGAGTGCTGCCACATCCATCAGAATCCCTCCTTCCGGCTGCCGAACAGCAGAGCCCGAAGAGTCAGATCCATCGCATGATGATCAGCTTCTTCCCTGTGCTCATACAGATAAGCCACTGTAAACATCACAGCGATCTTTCCGTTCTGAGCCGCATCCAGATCCGCCTCATCGTCCGTCCGCAGGATATCCATGCACTGCTTCTTTGCCGCCGTTATGAAGTTTTCGATCAGGGAATCGTCATCCTCGAAATCAACCCGGAGATAACTCTTCATCTCTTCCACAGTCACAGTCATCTGCATCACCTCACAAATTAGCGGCAGCACAATCATCTGTACTGCCGCCGTCATTACTGGTTCTTACGATCAGGCACTTGCCTTCATCTTCAGGAGCTGGATACCTTCCGGAAGGATCACCTTGCCGTCAACACGCTCCGTCGCAACAAAGCCGACCTGGCCGTTGGTGCTGTAGAGCTCATTGAGTCTCTGAACCGTTCTGCCGGATCTGTCAGCGATCCAGTAATTCTTGAAATCACCGAATGCCACAGTCAGAGCTCCCGCCTTCGCCGTAGGAACATACGGAGAAGTGTAAAGGTCATAGCCCAGAAGCTTGTCAGGCTCACCTGCCTGAAGGGAAGGCTGCCAGAGATAGGCATCGTTCTTGTCCTTCAGCTTACGGATCATGGATACCGTCGCGTCATTCATAAGGAACTTCGCGTTTCTGCGGTAAGGGCTCTTCAGCGAATAGATCAGGTTGATCAGTTCATCCGCCGTGATCGCCGTTGCGCTTGCTGCAGTCACACCTACGGTTCCGCCGTTCGCAGTGAAGATACCGGTAGGCTGTCCGGTTCCGGTACCGACACAGAAAGCCTCTTCCTCCGCAATACCAAATGCCCTTGCGAACTCACCGGCAATGTAAGACTCCAGGTCAAACATGGAATCCTGCAGAAGCTCGATGGAAACCTTCACAAGGTCAGTCAGCTTGAAGGCATCAATGGTCTTCTGGTCGAAGGTAGGACCGCTCTCGGTATAAGCACCGTTCTCAGCTGTCCACTGTGCGGTAGAGTGGGTAGCCGCAACCGGGATCTTTCTCTCGGCGCTGGTAGTGATGACCTTCGCAAGGCCTCTCACCACGTTCGCCTCATCCAGACCGGTCACGATCTGACGCTCGAACTCTTCTGGCACAAGGTAGCCGCCATCAGCCTGCACACCCTCGGAAAGGACGTTGTGAACAAGTCTCTTACCACGGAGATGCGCACCGAAGTCTTCCTTGTAGGCATTGGAAGCACGTCCGGTCTTTTCCTCCACCTGCTTTGCCGGTCTTCCGGTAAGCGGAGTGTTGATAGGCTGATTCAGCGCCGCCTCTCTTGCCTCGGCTCTCTGCTGACGATCGATCGCCGCAGTCAGATCCTCGATCTCCTGCTCCATACGGCTGTAAGTCGCGTTATCCTCCGCAGACAGAACGCCGTTCTCATTCTCGTGGGTATCCACAAAATTCTTTGCGGTTTCCCACACCTTCGCTCTCTTCTCGATCATATCTTTGATAGTCATAGCTCGATTCCTCCTTAAATGAATCTCTTGATAAAGTTCAGGCGTTCCCTGATCTCATCACAGGAACGCCCGTTATCCGTTGTCTGTTCAATTGCTGCACCATTGTCCGGTGCCTTGATGTGACACTTCGCTGCGATTTTATCCATCAGCGAATTGGTCACCGCCGCCCTGGAATAGAGCATCGACACCTCCGGTGCTTCCAGGTCTTCGCCCTCCGATGCATCCGCTCTCTGCAGCACATCATCCGCAAAGCCCAGCTCCACCGCCTTGTGCGCGTCCATCCAGGTCTCCGCATCCATCAGATGTGAGATCTTCGTCCTGCTCATGCCGGTCTTGATCTCATAGGCATTCATGATGGATTCCTTCACTTCAGCCAGCATGTTGATTGCCTTCTGCATTTCCGCCGTATCACCAAAAGCGATAGTGGCCGGATTATGGATCATCATCATGCTCACAGGACTCATGAGCACCTTCGTCCCTGCCATCGCGATCACGCTTGCCGCCGATGCAGCGATGCCATCGATCTTCACCGTGACATCGCCCTTATAGTCCATCAGCATGTTGTAGATCTGAGCTGCCGCCACACAGTCACCGCCCGGACTATTGATCCATACCGTGATGTTTCCCGTTCCGGCATTCAGCTCTTCTCTAAAAAGAGCCGGTGTGACGTCATCGTCAAACCAGCTCTCTTCCGCTATGGTTCCATTCAGGAAAAGCACTCTCTCATTGACCTCTTCGCCGGAAGCCTGATCTCTGATCTTCCTGCTTTTCCAGTTCCAAAACTTCTTCATCGGAATTTTCCTCCTTCCCATTTCTGTCCGCCGCAAATATGCCGGCATCCTCCAGCTTCGTCATATTTCCATTGATCAGGTACAGATCACCGCCCTGTTCCGCCGGGATCCTGTCCAGGTTCTCCAGTTCTCGGATATCATTGGCGGACATCCAGCCGTTCTGTCTGGCTGTCGCATAGCCATTCATCCTGCTCTGGTAATCTCCACGGAGCAAACCATCCACATTGAACTTGAAGAAGTATTTCTTCTTTTCATCAGGAGTCAGCAAGGCTCTCACCATTGCCTGCTCCCAACGGCTTACCCAAGGATCCAGCGTGTACTTCACAAACTCCAAACTCTGCTGCTCAATGTTATTGAAGCTGGACTTCTCCAAGTCACCGATCATATGAGGCGGCACACGGAAAATCCTCGCAATCTCATCGATCTGGAACTTTCTTGTCTCCAGGAACTGAGCCTGCTCCGGTGAAATGGAAATCGGCGTGTACTTCATGCCCTCTTCCAAAACAGCAATCTTATTCGCATTGCCGCTTCCTCCGAATGTAGCCTGCCAACTTTCCCTCACCTTGCTCGGATCCTTAATGGTTCCCGGATGCTCCAGCACGCCGGAAGGAGCAGCGCCGTTTGCAAAGAACTTACTGCCGTATTCTTCCGTAGCGATTGCCAGGCCGATCGCATTCTTCGCCATTGCAATCGGTGAATAGCCAACCAGACCGTCAAAGCCAAGCCCCGGAATATGTAGCACATCATGAGGCTGGAGCCTTACTGTCCTTCCAACCTTGTTGGTGCCTTTTCTTCCGTCCACATCGTCCGAATCATAGACGGTGTATTCGTAATAAAGCCTTCCGTGTTTATCACGATCCACCTTCATCCGATCCGGCATCAGCGGATACAAAGCCACAACTTCACCCTTGCCGTTGCGGATGATCTGCGAATACGCATTTCCCCACAGAAGCAGGTGCGTCATCAATGTCTCCCTGAAAATGAAGGAAGTCATCTCCGGATTCGGCTCATCATGGAGCAAAAAATAAAGCGGATGTTCCACCGCTTTCTCCTTACCGCCATCATCGGTATATCTGTAAAATTGTAATGGCAGGCTCGCCACCGCCTCTGACAGGATCCTCACACAGCAGTACACCGCCGTCATCTGCATTGCAGACCGTTCTGTCACATACTTGCCACTCGAAGTACCTCCCAGAAAGAAGCTGTAGTTGCTTCCTGCTGTCCTATCTGTAGGCTTATCTCTGCTCCGAAATAGACCGCTCAGTATTCCCATCACAATTCCCTCCTTCGTCAAAATACAAGTAATCCGCGCTCATCATAAACACTACCCTGCGGCTCCGTCTGATTGCGTATGCACCGGTCAAGTGCCATGATTGCAGCCACAATGCCGTCAATCTTCTCTTTTGATTTTGCCTTCGTTACCTTGATGTTTCCGACAGGATCCGTATCGACCACCACGTTGCCAGCCATCCACCTGAGAACCGGATGCCCTCCGTGAATGATCTGTCCTTCCATGAGCAGACGATAAAAATCTTTCGTTGGACCGGACATCGAAGCAAAGCCCTGACCGAACGGAACCATCGTGAATCCGTCACCTTCCAGATTCTGGATCATCTGTGTGGCGTTCCATCTGTCCACTGCGATTTCACAAATGTGGTATTTCTCCGCCAGATCATTGATGAACTTCTCAATGAAGTCATAATGAATCACATTTCCTTCAGTCGATAACAGGTATCCCTGCCTCTCCCAGATGTCATACGGAACGGATGCTGCCTTCACTCTCTGCGGTATCGTTTCTTCCGGCACCCAGAAGAACGGAAGAAGGATATACTTCTCATCCTCATCCCTCGGAGGAAACATCAGAACCAGAGCGGTGATATCTCCTGTGCTGGATAAGTCCAGACCGCCGTAACAGTCCCTGCCTTCCAGCGCGGCCAGATCAATCTCTTCGTTACCCTTCATGAATATCGCATCCGGTATCCATGCCACGGTACTTGAAACCCACATATTCAGCCTCAGCCACTTGAAGGTCACTTCGTCTGCCGGATTCTGCTTCGCTTCTCTGTAAGCATCACGCAAACGCTCGATATCCACTGTATATCCCAGGGAAGGATTTACCTTGTACCAGTTCGCTTCATCCTCCCAGTCCTCATCATCCTTCAGTCCATAGACCACCGGATAGAAGGTCGGATCCACACGCCGGCCTTCCAGAATATCCACCGACTTCGTATGAAGCTCATACGCAATGGAATGTCTGTCGGTACCTGCCGTGGTGATAATGAAATGCAGCGGATTCTGTCTTGCATCCGATGATCCCTTTGTCAGCACGTCATACAGTTGCCTGTTCGGCTGTGTATGAATCTCATCAAATACCAATCCGCTGACTGAAAATCCATGCTTACCCCCGACCTCTGCACTGAGCACCTGGTAATATCCTGAATTTCCATAATTCACGATTCTCTTTGTTGCCGTCATCAACTTCGACCGTTTCAGAAGCGCCGGCGACATCTCCACCATCTGCCTTGCTACATCGAAAACGATGCTGGCCTGCTGCCGATCAGCAGCAGCACCATAGACTTCAGCGGATGGTTCGTTATCTGCATATAAAAGATAAAGAGCGACGGCTGCTGCCAATTCACTCTTACCTACCTTCTTGCATATTTCCACAAAAGCTGTCCGGAACTGCCGGTACCCGTCAGGTTTGACGATTCCGAAGATATCCCTGATCAACTGTTCCTGCCAGGGAAGCAGCCAGAACCGCTTGCCAGCCCATTTGCCTTTGGTGTGGCACAGGTTCTCAATGAACTTTACTGCCCTGTCAGCCTTCGCTTTATCATAATGAGATGTCGGAAGCATGAATCTTGACGGCTTATAATTCTTCAGCTTCGGATAACCCGCAGGTCTTCTCTCCGCCATTAAGCCTCACCCCCAAGTAATGCCTCCATCTCATCTTCTTCATCCTTGCCGACACCGGATGCCGCCATGATTCTCGATCTGGCCGATGGAGTCAGTCCGAACTCGGATGCCGCCTGCATCATAAGCCTCTGCTCCGTGTTACAGATCGCAACCCACGGATTCGGTCTTTGCATACCGTTCTCTGTTTCGTAGGTAGCACCCTCGGAATCGATATGCTCCTGAGCCTCTTTCCATCTGGCATAGGACTGACAATAAGCCGCAAATGCAGACCGGTCGATCTCCGTCAGCACTCCCATCTGATTCAGTTTCTCCGATAACCGGATCCATTCTGTCTTGGCTTCCGGCAATAACCATGCAGGGCAGTCGGGCATTCCCTTACCCGGATTCGGTTCTTTTGTGTTCAGTTTTCTCTTTCCCGGATTGCCTTCCAGCTTTTTTACCGCTGTAGGCTTCGGCTTTCTACCAGCCATAGAGCATCGCCCTCCTTCCTTCCAAATTTCACTTTTCATTTCGCGCTTTTGCACGCGTGACCCCCGCGCCGTTCCCTGGGAGCCATACCTGTAGAGATTCGCACCGCCCCTACCCGCGATGGTTTCCCCAATAGTCCCCTCTATTCGCGTGTATGGTTGAGTGACACGACTTGCACAGCGCGATCAGATTACTTCGATCGTGTGTGCCACCTTCACTCAAAGGCAGCTTGTGGTGGATCTCTTCAGTCGGCACGATAATCCCACGCTTAAAACACAGCTCGCAGAAGGGATGCTCCGCAGCGTACTTATCACGGATCCTCTTCCATGCACGACCGTATCTCTTCTTCGTAGATTTATCTCTGCCGTACTTCTCATAGTTACTGTTGCTCAGCTTCTCATGCTCTTCACAGAACCTTTTGTCTGTCAGCTTCGGGCATCCGGGATAAGAGCATGGATGCTTCGGTTTTCTTGGCATCGTTCCACCTTCTTTCCCATAGAAAAAGCCGCCACGGTATTTTGCTCCGCAACGGCTCTCTCATCTTTCGCTTTTGCCAGTTTAACATTATCACATAGGCTTACTGTATCGAACTTGATTTTACTGTATTGTTTCCGGAATCGTTATTTCATCCAGGGCATTCCTGTGAAGGCGGAATACATTATCGATTCCGTAACCAAGCTCAATGGCGATCTCTTCCCATCTCATATAGGACAGGTATCGCAGTTCCAGTATTGTCTGAAGCTCTGCGCTCTCCACTGATTTGATCCTACGGATGATATCCTTCTTCAGTTCCACAAGCTTCATCATATCCTGATTGATTTCATTCTCCAGGGCGATGATTTTTATAATGGCATCCTCCATTCTGGAACCATCCCTGTTCGGGTTCTTCGGCATATCCGAATATGTCACCGTTGCTTTGGTGGCCAGGTCATGAAGATCTTCGATCTGTCCCAGCTTGCTCTCAATCCGCTGGTTCAGACCAAAAGCCTGTGATAAATATTTCTTGGCTTCCTGCTGATGTCTGTTCATAAGCTACCTCCGATTGGATTTATTTTTTCTCCCTCGGATTGACTCTGATTGTCTCACTTCGTCCTGAAGCCTCTTGATCAGGTATTCCCCGTCCACGCTTGTCAGCTGGCTGTACCAGCCGGAACGAAAGAACTTCTCGACCTCCAAGGCCTCATCTATCGCTTTTCGATCCTTCGAATGTGCCTTGATCTTCTTAAGTGCCACCCTGTAATCAGCGACTGCCTGCAGAATGATTGCATTTGCTAATCGCTCATACGGATCCTCTGCCAGATTTTTATTTCCTGCCATAGGCACTTACCTCCGCTTTCACGGCATCGATCAGTCTGGCCTGCGTATTGCCCTTTGCGTGAAGTGCCTTCATGATTCGCTCATCAATCGAATCGGCTGTAATAATATGCTGCACCACGACTGTTCCGGATTCCTGACCCTGCCTCCATAACCTGGCTACCGTCTGCTGGTAAAGCTCCAGGCTCCAGATCATTCCGAACCACACCAACGTATTGCCGCCGCTCTGAAGATTCAGTCCGTGTCCTGCAGAAGCCGGATGTATCAGTCCTACCTCCAGTCTTCCTGCATTCCAGTCCTCAATGCTCTGATCCGTATCCAGCTTTCCGTACTTCACACCTAGGGCTTCCAGCCTGTCGATGATCCTTGTCAGATCGTGCTTGTACCAATACGCCACCAGAATGCTCTTCCCGTTTGCCGCCTCGATGATATCCTCCAAGGCATCCAGCTTCTTATCATGAATGAACTCGATACCCCCGGCATCGGAATAGACAGCACCGTTGGCCATCTGTGTCAGCTTCCCGGAAAGCGTCGCAGCATTTGCAGCTGTCACCTCTCCACCCGGAAGATTGATCACCAGGTCACTGGCCATCGCCTCGTACTTCGCACGCTCATCCTCATCCAGATACACGGGATATTCAGAGTTGATCAGTTCCGGCATCTGCAGGTGGTCGGTTCCCTTCATGGAAATCGTGATATCGGAGATCCTGTCATAAATCCTCTTATCAGCACCTTTCCGGAGCCGGTAGCTGTAAACGATCGGACCGTTTGTCTGATCCGGTACGAAATACTCAACCCTGTACTGGCTGATGAACCTTCCCAGCCTCTCACCCATATCCAGCACCTTGTATTCTGCAAAGAGATCCATAAGTCCGTTGCTGGAAGGCGTACCTGTCAAACCTACGATTCGCTTCACCCTCGGCCGTACCTTCATCAGTGCCTTGAACCTCTTCGCCTGCCAGTTCTTGAAGGATGACAGCTCATCGATCACCACCATATCGTAGTCAAACGGCAGCCCGCTCTTCTCGATCAGCCAGGGAACATTCTCCCTGTTGATAATGTAAATGTCCGCATCCGCCTGAAGCGCCTTCATCCTCTCTGCCGCCGTACCAACCGCTATGGAATATCGAAGCCCACGCAGCTGATCCCATTTCTGTATTTCCGCTGACCAGGTATGCTTCGCCACTCGAAGCGGCGCGATGACCAGAACCTTCGTCACATCAAAGCTGTCAAACATCAGATCGTTCAGTGCAGCCAACACGATACTGGTCTTGCCCATACCCATATCCAGCAGGATTGCCGCTATGGGATGCTCCTTTATAAAATTGATCGCATATATCTGATAATCATGTGGATTGTATTTCATCCAGTATTCCTCCAATCTGCTCCGGATCATCCAGTACATAAACCCGGAAACCTAATCTCATCAGAAGCCGGTGCCGTGAAACCTGCAGCGGTCTCGGACGTTCACCCGGAGCCTTGACCTCCACCAGTCCAAAATGTCTTCCCGGAAGAAGCACGATCCGATCAGGCATTCCGTCAAATCCCGGCGACACCCACTTCGGGCAGATGCCGCCTCTGGACTTGACCGCCAGCACCAGCTTTTTCTCAACTTCTTTCTCTCGCATACTCAGCCCACGCTTCATCAAATGCGTCCATGCATCCGCTGCAGGCGTGACAGTCTTCCAGGTACTGACGGATTTTCTTCTTTCCTCCGTCACGTGGAAATTCGCTGTCTTCTTTCATGTCTCTCGCAAGGTCGCCCACCGGTGCCATTGTGTTTATGTGCTTCTTTAATATCCATCTGTAAAAGCTCATCGCTAACCTCCATCAAATGATGGTGCAGGGTGTGCATGACGCTGTATAACCCTCTCTACAGGAGATTTTTTCAAGATTTTCCCTGTACGCGTATTAATGTAAACATCCTGCATACCCTGCACCTTTTAGCTTCAGTGCAGGATAAAAACAGATATAATCCCCGTTTCCTTCCTGCACCGGTTCACATCAATCCGCAAAGTCCGTGTCTTTAAGCTGCAATCCCTGCACCCACATACCGGACTTTTTCTTTTTACGCATAAAACCTCGCTTCTCGATCTCAGCAATGAAGTCAGCGTTATTGCGTGCATACTCACCGGTACGCAGACAATATGCTCTGTACTCCTGATAGAGATCCCCGGACTTCTGCTCCAGGCCGTCACCGGTCACACAGCAATCCTCCAGGAAATGCGTCAGCCAGTCGTTCATCCCCCGATACTCCGCAATAGCGTTTGCCACCACCTTCGGCGGATCGATCTTGAACTCTCGCTCGATCACCTTCCTGGCACCTTCGATAATCCAGCTCATTACCGCCGGTCCCGCATTGTTGTACAAGTAATCCGCATAGTTCTTAATGTCAGAAGATCCTTCGATCTTTGCGTGGAACGGAATCACGATCAGTCTTCTCCAGGTACCGTCATCTGATGCGCTGACCTTCGGCAGATGGTTCGTGTAAAGCACCGCCGTATGTGACGGAGTAAAATCAAAAGGATCCTTGAATTTCTTCTCACCTCTGATCTGGTCTGTAGAACAAAGCTGCTTCAATATAGAAGTCGAAAGCCTTGTCCCCTCTTCCAGCTCCGCAGCAATAATGAGGCGTTTCCCCTTCAGCTCCGCGATCTCAGGCTTCACGTTCCTTCTGCAATTCGCTGTAAGAGAATCAGCCGACATCGCTCCGGAGTAGGTTCCCAGGACTCTGGATATCGTATTCCAAAACGTAGACTTACCATTGCGTCCTTCGCCATAGGCAATGATGAGAGCTTCCACATAAACCTTCCCTACCGCTGCCATACCGACCGTCATCTGCACATACTCGATCAGTTCCTGATCTCCGCAGAAGAAAAGCTGCAGCGCATCCTCCCAGAGCTGCTTACCATCTTCGCCCGGAGTGCAATTCGTAATCTTTGTCAGAAGATCCGTTGCTTTGTGCGGCATCATGCCGTTCACGCCTTTTACAAGGTCACAGGTGCCGCCGGGCGTGTTCAGGTAATTCTCCTGAGCATCGAACAGATTGATGTCCGTTGCTACCATCGGTTTCGCTGTGTTCTGAGTATCTGCGATGTGCTTATAATTCCGATACTTCATCACAAATCCGTAATATGCTCTTGCAGCCTGCAGTTCTCCAAAGGCTTCCGCATTCTGCGGTGTGATCAGTTTTTCTAACGCCCTGCCGCCCTTCCGGACCGTAATCTCATCCAATGACGGATCCACTGCCAGCATATGAGCAACCGCCGTTTCAAACTGATCCCTCGACTCCACCAGCTGCATATCCAGAAACTCTTCAACCGCTCCCACAGCTTTCTGCCGATTCTCTCTCCAGCACATGCCGTCATAGCTTAAGAACTGAGTGGCATCCGTATATAGAAGCTCATCGCGGTATTCCTTGATCAAGGTCTTTGCCTCTCCCATATCGGAGAAGTCTTCCGGCTTCAGGGAATCGAATTCCGAATTATACTCATCCGGCTCTACATATCCAGGCTGCGTATAGACTGTGTTCTTATAGAACTTCACCGCACTGTTCCAGATTGTGTTCAGCTCATCCTCCGGAAGCGGCGGATCACATCTTCTCGCATGAAGCTCAAACGCTTCCCTTGCCCTGTCCGTCACGCCGTACTTCTTCAGAACTCTCCCGGCGAAGCGACTCATCGTATTGTTCCGGTTGCCTTCCAGGATCGGTCCGGTGCTGCTGCCGGCATTTTCGTTTTTCGGCTCTTCATAGTCCGGCTCGACTTCTTCATCAATAGTCATCCATCCCTCATGCCAGACCACCTCACCGGCATCCGCTCCGAAGATGAACCTTGCAGCATCCAACGCATTTCCATCGAAGAAGTCAAAGCGTTTCTTGATCCCTCTCTTAAGCGCTGCATACCAGCCTGCATCCGCCGTCTCCGTGATCTGGAAATACACATGGAACTTCGGTCTTGCCGCCTTTCCGTCCTTCACCTTCATGTGGTTCCGGCTGAAGGCAATTACATAGGAAATGTCAGGAAGCAGCTCATCCAGCTTCTCAGGCGTGATCCACTCTGCCGGATCATCGGTGTGGTCATTATCAATATCCATCACCACCACATCCGATCTGGTGAAGTTTCCGATGCTTCGATAGTTCCCCTTGTACTCTGCGCAGACATGATCGAATCGGACTGCTTTCTGCATTTCCACCGGCGTGGTCACCACCCTCCGGTTCGGATAGCTGCAGTTCGCGGCCTGCCCGGTGCAGTCTGCTGTAAACATGGTTATCTGCATACTTCAAACCTCTTTTCTTAAAAAGTAAGGACATAGAGTCCTCCTAACTTCCTAAGCGCCCTGCAGCCTGGATTTTCCGGTCAGCCCGCAAATTTCTTTCACAAAAAAATGCCGGCGGCGAATCGCTTCCTTTTTATAGCGACACGTCACCGGCAAATCTTTTCAAAAAATCTTCCCTCCGACCGGAAAAACCATTCTCAAACCCGCTTAGGAAGATAGAAAGGCCAAGAGCCAATCGGAAAGAGAGGTGCTGCAGATGCAGAAAGAATCTACTGTGAACAGCCAGCCGAATGAGGCTATCGACGAAGAACTGATCGACACACTGATTGCCATCAGCGTTGTAGCGAAACGACTGGCAGCCAACCTGAGAAAACAGAATCACGAAAACGGAGGTAAATGCGATGAGTAAAATGAGTGAACTCTCCGTCATGATCGACAACCTGATCAGCTGCGGAGAAACCCTGGCAGAGACCGGCAGAGCTTTGAAGGAATTCTATTCCGGAACCGAAGAAGCAGCTCCGGCAAAGCCTGAGAAGAAGACAAAGAAACTGGATCCCGTTCCTGCGGAAGCACCTGCAGAAAAGCAGTATTCCAAAGAAGAAGTCAGAGGAATCCTGGCAAAGAAAGCAAACGAAGCAGAAGGCCGCTTCAAGGCAGATGTCAAAGCGATCGTTCAGAAGTACGGCAACGGAGGCAGCCTTACCAATGTGGATCCTAAGGACTACGCGGCACTTGTCACAGAGGTGGAAGGATTAACCGATGCCTAAGCATGCATACCTTTCCGCCTCCGCAAGCCACAGATGGCTCGCCTGCCCGCCCAGCGCAAAGCTGTGTGCCGGCATCAATGACAGCGGCAGTCCTTACGCCCAACAGGGAACCGATGCACATGCCCTCTGCGAATACAAGGTTGAAAAGCTTCTGAGAAGGAATCCTGAGGATCCGACTGAGAACCTGACCTGGTTCGATACGGAGATGGATGACTGCACCGATCAGTATGCAGCCTACGTCGCAGAGCAGATCGAAGAAGCAAAGACACACTGCTCCGACCCGCTGATTCTGATCGAAGAAAAGCTGGACTTCTCCAAGTGGGTACCGGAAGGCTTCGGAACCGGCGACTGCGTGATCATCGCGGACGATGTGCTGCATATCATCGATTTCAAATACGGTCTTGGTGTCCTGGTGGATGCCGAAGAGAATCCGCAGATGATGTGCTACGCCTTAGGTGCTCTGGATACCTACGAATATCTCTACAGCATCCAGACCATCCGCATGACGATCTTCCAGCCTCGCAGGGACAACATCAGTACCTATGAGATCAGCAGAGACGATCTGATGAAATGGGCTGAGGAAATCTTAAAGCCCACCGCAGCTCTGGCCTACAACGGCGAAGGCGAATTTAACGCCGGAGACCACTGCCAGTTCTGCAAAGCAAAGGCAACCTGCCGTAAACGTGCCGAACACAACCTGGAGCTCGCACAGTATGACTTCGAGATGCCGCCCAACCTGGATGAAGCAGAGATCGCTGCCATCCTTCCCCGGATCGATGATCTGGTCGCCTGGGCAAATGACATCAAAGAATACGCGCTCCAACAGGCACTCAGCGGCGTAGAGTATCCCGGCTTCAAAGTCGTAGAAGGCAAATCGAACCGCAAATACTCCGATGAGAATGCAGTCGCATCCACGGTGGAAGCAGCCGGCTTCGATCCTTATGAGAAGAAGCTTCTGGGAATCACAGCAATGACTTCTCTTCTCGGCAAGAAGAAGTTCAACGAACTCCTGTCCGGCTTCATCACAAAGCCGCAGGGCAAACCGACACTTGTGCCGGAGTCAGACAAACGCCCGGCACTGAACACAGCCAAAGATGATTTTAGCGAAGAATAAGGAGGAAAAGATCATGGCAAACAAGGTAACAATTCCGACAAAGGTAATCACAGGCGTAAACACCAGATGGAGCTATGCGAATGTCTGGGATCCGAAGAGCATCAACGGCGGTGCTCCGAAGTACAGCGTGTCGCTCATCATTCCGAAGTCCGATACCGCGACGGTCGCAAAGATCAAGGCAGCCATTCAGGCAGCCTATGAAGAAGGTCAGAGCAAGCTGAAGGGCAACGGCAAGTCCGTTCCTGCCCTCTCCGCTATCAAGACACCGCTCCGTGACGGTGATCTGGAGAGACCGGATGATGAGGCTTACAAGAACGCCTACTTCATCAACGCCAACAGCGCAACGGCTCCCGGCATCGTAGATGCGGACAGACAGCCGATCCTCGAACGCTCCGAAGTTTACTCCGGCGTGTACGGCAGAGCCAGCATCAACCTGTACGCCTTCAACAGCAACGGCAACAAGGGTATCGCCTGCGGTCTGAACAACCTTCAGAAGATCCGTGACGGTGAACCTCTCGGCGGCAAGTCCAGAGCTGAGGATGACTTTGCAACGGCAGACGATGAGGATGATTTCCTCGACTAACCTGACCAATGCAGGTGGCGGTAATACCGCCGCTGCCTGCGACAATCTACAGAAAGAATGAGGTAACAATCATGGAATTTGCAAACAGTGTAGTAACTCTTATCGGTAACATCTTCAGCTGCGGCCTTATCCTGGCTTTCCTGATCGGCGTTATCTACGGCATCCGCTTTATGCTTCAGATCAAGCAGCAGGACAAGGAAGAATATGAACGCAAGAAGGCAAAGAATGAACTGGAACGCAAGGAAACAGAGCTCAGATACCAGAAGATGCTGGAAGAAAGACGTTAAACAGACGGGAGGCGGCAGGCACGATCTGCCGCTTCTCTTTTCATGGAAAGGACAATGATGATGAAAGAAATGTCAATCGACTTAGAGACTTACAGCGACGTGAACATCACCAAATGCGGTGCTTACAAGTACGCTGAGTCTGAAGAATTTGAGATACTGCTCTTCGGAGTCTCTGTTGATGGTGGACCCGTCACGGTCTATGACCTTGCCTGCGGCGACACCATTCCGGAAGAGATCCTTGCAGCATTATCTGATGAGAATGTAACCAAGTGGGCGTTCAACGCTTCCTTTGAACGCATCTGTCTCACCAACTGGCTAAAGAAACATCACCCGGAATACTTCGCCAGTTACAGCGTCTCAGAGGATCCCGCCGGTCAGTATCTGGATCCGGCATCTTGGAAATGTACTATGATCTGGTCCGCCTATATGGGACTGCCCCTTTCGCTGGAAGGTGTCGGAGCCGTCCTGAAGCTGCAGGATCAGAAGCTGAAGGAAGGCAAAGACCTGATCCGCTACTTCTGCAGTCCCTGTAAACCGACCAAAAGCAATGGCGGACGCACCCGGAACCTTCCGGAACATGATCCGGAGAAGTGGTCACTCTTCAAATCCTACAATAAGCGTGATGTGGAAGTGGAAATGGCGATACAGAAGCGCCTGTCGAAATACCCTGTCCCGGACTTCATCTGGGACGAGTATCATCTCGATCAGGAAATCAATGACAGAGGTATCGCCCTGGATATGGATGTAGTGGAGAACGCCATCACCTTTGATGAACGGTCCAAAGCTGCCCTCTCCGAAACCATGCAGGACATCACCGGCGTAGAGAATCCGAACAGTGTGGTTCAGATGAAGGCCTGGCTCTCTGAGAACGGCGTGGAAGCCGAATCCCTCGGAAAGAAGGATGTGGCAAAGCTGATTGACGATACCGACGGTGAAGTGGAAGAAGCCCTCAGGCTCCGCCTGCAGCTGGCAAAATCCTCCGTAAAAAAATACCTGGCCATGCAGAACGCTGTCTGTAAAGACGGCAGGGCCCACGGCATGTTTCAGTTCTATGGAGCCAACCGCTCCGGCAGATGGGCAGGCAGACTGATACAATTACAGAACCTTCCTCAAAATCACATGCCGGATCTTGCGGAGGCCAGAGCCATTGTAAAATCCGGCGATTATGATACCCTGCAGCTGCTCTATGATGATATCCCGGACACGTTGTCACAGCTAATCCGAACAGCCTTCGTGCCCCGTCCCGGATACAAGTTTATTGTCAGCGACTTCTCCGCCATTGAAGCCAGAGTGCTGGCCTATCTTGCCGGCGAGACCTGGCGTTCTAAGGTATTCTCGGAAGGGAAAGATATCTACTGTGCCTCTGCCAGCCAGATGTTCGGCGTTCCGGTTGAAAAGCACGGTATCAACGGTCATCTCCGTCAGAAAGGCAAAATCGCAGAATTGGCTCTCGGATACGGTGGCAGCGTTGGTGCTCTGAAGTCAATGGGCGCCCTGGAAATGGGACTGACCGAAGAAGAACTGCAGCCGCTGGTCAACTCCTGGCGGAACTCCAACCCAATGATCACAGCCTTTTGGTGGGACATCGACCGCGCTGTCAAAACCACTATCACACAGCGCATTCAGACTGAAGTACGCGGGATCCGCTTCTTTTATAAGAGCGGCATGCTGTTCATTAAGCTTCCCTCAGGCCGTCTGCTCTCCTACGTGAAACCCCGTATCGGAGAAAACCAATATGGCGGAGAGTCCGTCACCTACGAAGGAGTCGGATCAACAAAAAAATGGGAACGCATCGAATCCTACGGTCCGAGGTTCGTGGAGAACATCGTACAGGCTGTCAGCCGCGACATCCTCTGCTACGCCATAAAAACCCTCCGGCACTGCTTCATCGTCGGCCATGTTCATGATGAGCTGATCATCGAATGCAGCCCCGATGTTGATCTGAATGTGATCTGTAAGCAGATGGGCAGATCTCCGGACTGGATGCCGGACATCCTGCTCCGCGCCGACGGCTATGAGACCAATTTTTACAAAAAAGACTGACACTAAAAAAGCGGCTCCCGGTTCATCGCCAGAGGGCCGCTGCCTTTTTAGTGGAATCTTGAAAAATCCTTCGCAATATACTTCTCGTACTGCTTCTTGCAGTATTCTTTCTTGATTCCAGTTTTCTTATCTTTTCTATTACCGTTAAACCATATACTGTGTTTCCCAGCATTCTTTCCAGTCTTATTCGTGACACACTCTTCCAGAAACTCCTCTGACGAAAGAATCCACATTGTTCCGCCATCTAATCTCTCCGAGTAAAATACAAAATAGAAATCCTTGGTTTTCTCATGAGTGATAGCTGCAAATAATGCTGCGTCACCATCAGCAACATCATTCGATCTCGCCTTAATCTGTACTTCGATGAAGGTACCATCTTCTTTCTTGATGACGCAATCCACACCGTGGTCATCTACCAAAGGAACATAAACATCAAGCTTCTCCATCAGCATTTTGCCGATAAGATTATATTCCATTCTCTTTCCAAAACTAGCTGAGTCTCTGAAAGTTTTTCCCATATGCATCGCCTCTATAAATCAAAAGTGTCTTTGATCAAATCATCAATTTCCTTCGAATCCAAACCACCATTATCACCATCTGATGTTATGATGAGATTCTCGCCTTCCCGAATTCCATGTGCATTATAATATGCCAACTTTTCTTCCCATCGAGCCATGTAGCCTGGATCTGTAGGCATACCTACATGCTCCCAATACCAGAAAACATCATCGTCGTCGGGATCATATGCTATAAAATCAGGTCTGAACTTTCTGCCGTCTACTGTCACTTCCGGCTCATAATCATAGTTGATACCATTACTGAGTAGATGATCTGCTATGATAACTTCTGACTTAGAACGCACAAGTTCCCCTCGTGTTGTCCGGTGAATCAGACTATCCTCATAGAACTTATTTCCAACCTTCACAATGCTCGGTCTATTCTCCGATTGGTCAGGCAGAAGTTCTTCGGAAAACAAATCTGTAAATCGCTGAGCTATATCCGAATTCTTAGGCGATACATAATCCATCAACCTATGCGGATCCTCATTATACAAGATTACAATTTTCTTCTTTTGTCTGGTCAACGCAGTATAGAGCATTTCTCTTGATAGTATCCTGCAAGGTTCAGCAAGAATAAGTACAACCGTATCAAACTGACTACCCTGAGATTTATGAACAGTCAATGCATAGGCTAGTTCAAGATCGTTTGTACCACGTTCCTCATCAAAGTTCTTCCAGTTGAAGAAATAATAATTTTCTTTCTGTGAAGAGAACTCGACTCTTAACGAATTATCATCCCACTTACGACCTTTGTTGAAATCACCACATGCGATTCCAATCTCTCCATTTGCAATATAGTTCCGACATGTATCTTTCGGATAGCCCTGCATTCTCATATTACGAATGTTGATTACCTTATCACCATAGATGATACTTTCATGTCCCCATGGACTTGCTATGCATTTGTACTTTCCACTACGACCAGCAAGAGCAATACCCTCTGCCCTGTATTTTGAATGGATTAGATGATTAAGGTTCAGCACGCCCTGTGGCATATTCTTGACCGGAGCCAGCATCTGCCATTTATCAACATTAACGGCACATCCTTTGTTGAAGTAAGAGTATGCTTCTCCATATTTACCTCTGTTTCCGCCTAATGACTTATCGAAGCTCTCCTGATCAGTAATACCGAATTCATCAGCCAGGACTTCAAATAGTTTCTCCTGAAGTTCATCTTTTCCATTCCATCTGATGAGCTTAATATTCTCGCCGCTCCCCTGAAGAATCTCAGTAACAATATTGCGTTCCAGATCTATCTTGGAATCAGTAAACATCTTAGCAAATTCCACGTCCAGTCTCTGACCAGAAGATGCCTGCCTGCAGTTCTCTACAAGCTCACAATAACCATGTCTAACACGCGGAACCTTCTTTCCGAAGTCCGGCTTTAATATCTTGATAAGATCTACAAAAGGACGACCCGCACCGATCGGCGGCAGCTGGTTAGAGTCCCCAACAAATATAATCCTCTTTGATGCTCCAACTGCATTCATCAAGCTTCCAAGCATATCCTCAGTGAGCATGGAAGACTCATCAACAATAACAGTCTCATATTTTTTGGTAACCTTCTCTTCCGGAATCTTATATCTCATATCCATGAAGTTAAAGCCGCCAACTCCTGATAGAAACTGAGCAACATTATAAGCATCAAAGCCTTTTCCATATTCACCCATACTTTCCATCAACCTGACCGTAGCTTTTCCAGTCGGCGCAAGTAAAAGAACTCCACCTTGAATAATGTCTGGGTGGCTACATAGTGCAGCAAGAACTGTTGTTTTACCGGTGCCCGCATCTCCCACAAGGACAGAAATCTTGGACTCAGCAAGTTCCTTAAGAGCGGCGGTCTTCTCTATACGGATTCTCTTTTCCTTTTCTGGATTCGGATTGTCCGGTATTTTCATCTTCTTAAGGTAATCATCCAGCAACTTGCCCCAGTCAGCATTAATATCAATTCTGCCAGACTTCAGTTTCTTCCTGACTTTTCTCTCAATCTCATGAGCAAAATCTTCATAGCGTTTAAGCTTGTAATACTTATCACCGTTTTTCATCTGTTTCGTAACAATAACAGATGAAATCTCGTCCTCAATTACTGCCAAGTGATCCAATGTTACACCGCACTCTGGTTGAAGCGGCATCTCTTGAATACGATCCATAAGATGATTTGCTGGCAGAATTGTACTTCCGCTTTCTGCTGCCTGTTCAAGGACATAAACAGCTAACGCTCTTACCCTTCTAACATCGTTATCTGCAGTAAGTGCTGTTGGAGCTTCTATCGGATATTGAGCACGTATCGATTCTACAGGAAAGACCGCACGGTCGATTCTTTTAACTGAAATAACTAAATCCTCTCGCTTTAGTCTTGTCCCTTCATAAAGCAGATAAGGATTTTCAATAATCTCTGCATCAGTCAAAGGTATATCTTCCTTGATTCTCTGATTCTGCTGGAATAGCACTTCTGCCTGTTTAATGGTCAGATCGAATCGTGATAGCAGCTTAAATAGTTGCTTTCTCTCATCAGTCATCTTATTCCACATTTTACAAGTAAAATCATCGATTCCTGTTGCGAGAGAAGCACTGAGAATGTAACCCGGATTTTTAATATAATGTACCCATAACAGTGGACACACGAATTAGTGTAGTACCCGTTTTACGGA
>OBLI01000617.1_pt1 | contig 37543 bp, 24 predicted proteins | sample 1519701 | NCBI WGS metagenome assembly OBLI01 (sample SAMEA3663005, study PRJEB22513) | pig gut metagenome | biome: pig gut; feature: pig-associated habitat; material: faeces | place: France | collected 2012
ACCTCCGCCGCAAGTGGAACCCAGCTATGGCTCCTTACATCTTCATGGAGCGCAATGGTATTCATATCATCGACCTGCACAAGACTGTCGCCATGACCGACCAGGCTGCCGACGCTCTCAAGCAGATTGCAAAGTCAGGAAAGAAAATCCTGTTCGTCGCTACTAAAAAACAAGCTAAGGACATCATAGCCGAGAAGGCTGCAAGCGTGAATATGCCATACGTCAACGAGCGTTGGGCAGGCGGTATGCTCACCAACTTCCCTACTATACGTAAGGCTATCAAGAAAATGACGAACATCGACAAGCTCATGGCTGACGGCACATTCTCTAACCTCTCTAAGCGCGAGCTCCTCCAGATCTCACGCCAGCGTGCCAAGCTCGAGAAGAACCTCGGCTCTATAGCCGACCTGACTCGTCTCCCATCCGCACTCTTCGTTGTCGACGTGCTCAAGGAGCATATCGCCATCGCTGAGGCACAGCGCCTTGGAATACCTGTATTCGCTATCTGCGATACAAACTCTAACCCTAACAAGGTTGACTTCCCTATACCTGCCAACGACGACGCTAAGGACTCTGTCGACGCTATCCTCACAGCTTGCTGCGCTGCAATAGCTGAGGGACTCGAGGAGCGCAAGGCTGAGAAGGCTGACGAGAAGGCTGCAGCTGAGCAGGCTGAAGAGGCTGCCGAGGGAAAGAAGCGCGCTCCACGCCGTGCACGCAAGGAAGAGGCTGCCGAAGAGACAGCTGAATAAGATACCAACGCCTTAATATATAATGGCTTAATATATAATAAGGTGAGTCTTCTGATACATGCTTGACACACAGGCTCTGGCCGGATGATGACAATCAGGCAGATGCCAACGATACAGCATGACATGAAGACAAAGGCCAGACACTGAGGACAACCCCAGCAAGTCAGCGGCCCGGAAGGTAATCTTATTTCTACACATAAAAGGAAGAGCTAAGAATTCAGAGATACTCTATGGGAGGACAGCACATGCTGACTCCTATACTCAATAATCGTTCACAAGACATATTGGCAAATCTCAATTCTTAACTCTTCTTCGTTTATGTATACCACCCCGGAAAAGACAACAATAATTTCAAACCATATATCCCGAGAGAGAGGGCTGAGAGGCTGAAACCGGACAATAACGGGAGACAGCCCCGCCACAACAAGGGATTAAAACAAAAACATACATACAATGGCTGTATCAATGGAAGACATCAAGAAGCTCCGCGCCATGACAGGTGCCGGCCTCGCTGATGTCAAGAAGGCTCTCACAGAAGCTGAGGGCGATATGGACAAGGCAAAGGAAATCCTCCGCCAGAAAGGTCAGGCTATCGCTGCCAAGCGCGCTGACCGTGAGACATCTAACGGATGCGTACTCGCTAAGGTAGGCACAGACTTCGCTGCTATCATAGCCCTGAAGTGTGAGACAGACTTCGTAGCTAACGGAGCTGACTACATCAAGCTGACACAGGAGATTGTCGACGCTGCCGTAGCTGCAAAGGCTAAGTCAGTAGAGGAAGTGAACAACCTCACTCTCGCCAACGGACAGAAAGTCGCTGACGCTGTCATCGAGCGCTCAGGCGTGACAGGCGAGAAGATGGAGCTCGACGGCTACAACTACCTCGAGGGTGAGAACATCGAGGCTTACAACCACATGAACCGTAACGGTCTCTGCACTCTCGTACAGACAAACAAGCCAGCAGCTGAGCAGGCTCACGCTATCTGCATGCAGGTAGCTGCCATGAAGCCTATCGCCCTCGACGAGAAGTCTGTACCACAGGCTGTCGTTGACGAGGAGTATAACGTAGCTGTAGAGAAGTCAAAGCAGGAGCAGATTCAGAAGGCTGTTGAGGCTGCACTCAAGAAGGCAGGCATCAACCCAGCTCACGTTGACAGCGAGGACCACATGGAGTCAAACATGACAAAGGGATGGATCACAGCTGAGGACGTAGCTAAGGCTAAGGAAATCATCGCTACAGTATCTGCAGAGAAGGCAGCAAGCCTCAACATGAACATGATTGAGAACATCGCCAAAGGCCGTGTCAACAAGTTCTACAAGGAGTCTTGCCTCCTCAACCAGGAGTTCATCCAGGATGCTAAGATGACTGTCAAGCAGTACCTCCAGTCTGTAGACAAGGACCTTACTGTTGTCGCTTTCAAGCGCTTCACTCTCCAGGCAGACTAATAGCATATAACACATTGACATAAAAACCACACGAAAGCGCCAGAGACTAAACACAGCCACTGGCGCTTTCTCGTATTATCATAGCCCCCATCATGCCATACCCCTTCAGCTCAATGAGACATTATGGCATACCCACCATTAACAGCACTGCCCATAGAGCGGTATACACCAAGAATCTGTTAACACATCATAAATATAACGAAAATGAAGATTTTTGCAGTAGGAATGAACTACCCACAACACAATAAAGAGGTCCAAAACACGTTATTACAGAAGACAGCATCTGCCGACTCCTCACGCGACCCTATAATCTTCACCAAGGCAGACTCAGCCCTGCTGAAGGACCACAAGCCTTTCTTCCTGCCAGATTTCATGGGGCAGATAGACTATGAGACAGAGCTTGTCGTGAGAATATGCCGTCTCGGGAAATCTATCCCAGAGCAGTTCGCCCATCGATACTATGACGCTGTCACTGTCGGCATAGACTTTACAGCACGCGACATGCAACGCGAGCTGCGCGCCGACGGCATGCCTTGGGAGATAGCGAAAGGCTTCGACGGCTCTGCCGTCATAGGCGAGTGGATAGACAAAAGCCTGCTGCCACCTATACAAGCCATTCATTTCTCGGCAGAGATAAACGGGAAGACAGTGCAGGAGGGATGCTCTTCAGAGATGATACACAGTGTCGACCGCCTCATAAGCTATATCTCACAATACTTCACGCTGAAGACAGGCGACATCCTGTATACCGGCACTCCGGTTGGTGTAGGCCCCGTAAGCATCAACGACCATATCACTGGATACATGGAAGGACGCAAGGTGCTTGAGTTCGACGTGAAGTGATAGAAGCCTCACACAGCCATAGAAGCCAGGATGCGAGCATCAACACAGCTTGAAAACAAGCATCAACGCAGCTTGAAAGCAAGCATCCGCACAGTTGGGAAACAAGCATCCGCAAGTTGGCAAGCGAGCATCCCTACATCCTAAAAGCCTGCATCACAGAACAGGACAAGAAGGACAACACGGCATGAGAATAAACATCCATGCCAAAGAAAAAGACAACAATGCAGAGAACAAGACATAACATCATACTGATTCTGTTGCTTCTCATAGCCTCCAACACTATGGGACAACGTTTCATAAACCTCACCGCAGACGAAGTCACGATTGACTCCGTCATGCCGGTTGTAAGTTATGCGCTTCCTCTACCCTCCGATTATTCTGACTCTATATATACTGCCGAGATACTCTACCCTGAGTTCCTCGACATGGACGATGACGATATAGCACGCTATAACCGCATCGCCTCGCGCGACGGCCTGCCGTCGCTCATACCTGGAAGCGGTGTTGGCGCTGTGCCTCCGCTACCCTCCATACACCAGGATATAGTCGTGTCACGGAAAAAGCCGGTGATGCTTTTCACGCTGACCCCTGTCGCATACAACGAGGGGCGCTACCGTTTCCTCGTCAGCTTCATGCTGAAGATAACGTCAAAACCTGCCGACCGCTCTATGAGGGCGAAGTCAGACGGAGCATCCGGCGTCACCCCCACAAGCGGTACAGATATCTCATCACGCTACGCCCAGCACTCTGTCCTCTCGTCTGGCAAGTGGGCAAAGATACGTGTCCCTAAGACGGGATTCTACGAGCTGACGGCCGATGTTGTGCGCAAGGCGGGCTTCAAGGATATCGAGAATGTCCACATATACGGTTACGGAGGCAATCTCGTGCCTGAGGTCCTCACTCCAGAGTATCTCTCCAGCCACGACGACCTTTCCCCGACAGCGGTAGCCATCGTCAACGGGAAGAGGGTCTTCTATGCCCGTGGCCCCGTCTCCTGGAGCCAGCGTGGCATGGACTCACGGACACGCAACCCTTACTCAGACTACGGCTACTACTTCATAACAGAGCTTGAGACACCACAGGACACAGTCTCCGCTGATGTCTTGAAAGAGGAGTGGAGGGCCGACTGCTCACGCTATTACAGCCTTTACGAGCAAGATGCCTATGCATGGTTTCATGGCGGGCGCAACCTTGTCGAGAAGACTGAGATACGCTCTACGGCCACAACCACAGCGGGAGGGTCTGGAACCACTCCCCGCACCCTCACAATCCCTCTGCCTGACCATGCCGACGCATCAGCCGGAGGAGAGCTGACAGTGGTTGTCAGCAGCTCAGACCAGTCAGGCTACAGCATAGAGCTTAACGACTCGCTCCTCGGCTCAGGGGCATGCGTCTCCTCCGACCCTGACCATGACAAAGCCATATTCGCCAGCTCAACATTCCCAGTGGACAACCTCAAGGCAGTGAACACAATAAAGGTGAGCTGCACCTACGGTGGCCCGCTGCGCCTTGACTATGCCATGATATATGCGAACAAGGCAGCCGACGACATCAACCTTGACACATTGAAGTTCGACGCAGCAGAGTATGTCCACAATATCACCCTTCAGGACCACCATGCTGACGAGGCGGTCGACCTCACGATAATAATCCCGACATCCCAGAAGCTTCTTGAACAGGCAAAGCGTCTGAAGGAGCTGCACGAGCAGAAAGACGGAATGACCGTGCGCATTGTGCCGGCAGACGAGCTATACAACGAGTTCTCGAGCGGCACACCCGATGTCTCCGCCTACCGCCGTTATATGAAGATGCTCTACGACCGTGCCACAGATGAGGCATCACAGCCCAAGTATCTGCTGCTTCTCGGCGACGGTGTATGGGACAACAGGCTCCTTACCGACGGATGCCGCACACTCTCAGCCGACGATATGCTCCTATGCTTCGAGAGCGAGAACTCAACAAGCGAGGTCCACTGCTATGTCTCTGACGACTTCATAGGCCTGCTCGACGACAATGAGTCGCTGTCAACGGGGGCATTATTCCTCGGCATTCCGGATATCGGCATAGGCCGTATCCCTGTCACATCGCCAGAGGCTGCCAAGGCTGTAGTGAACAAGATTATCGCTTATAAGGAGAACAAGAATGTCGGGACATGGCAGAACACGCTCTGCTTCATGGGCGACGACGGCAACTATAACCTCCACATGAGCGATGCCGACCGTGTAGCAGAGGAGACCATAGTCAATTATCCCGGCTACAATATCCGCAAGGTCATGTGGGATATGTACAAGCGTAACGAGACCTCTGTCGGCAGCAGGTATCCCGAGTGTGAGACAATCATCAAGTCACAGCAGCAGAGTGGCGCGCTCATCATGAACTATGCCGGCCACGGCGCTATCGACGCCATATCCCATGAGTATGTCCTGACGCTGAACGATTTTGACGCCTTCACCAACACAAACCTCCCCCTATGGTTCACAGCGTCATGCGATATCGGCCCGTTTGACGGCATATCAGAGACTATCGGTGAGAGTGTCGTGACCAATCCCAATGGCGGAGGCATAGCATTCTACGGCACCACGCGCACCGTATATGCCTACTACAACACGATGATGAACTCAGCCTTCACACGCTATGCGCTGTCAAGGACAGGTTCACAGCGTACGACATTAGGCGATGCCAACCGTCTTGCGAAACAGTATCTTGTCGAGACGGGGCGCGACAGGACAGACAACAAGCTCCAATATTCTCTTCTTGGCGACCCTGCCTTGTCTCTGAACACCCCACTGCTGGGATGTGTTGTAGACAGCATCAACGGCATCCCGACATCTGGCGGCACACTCCCTGAGCTGCGTGCCAACAGCCGTGTGCGCATAGCAGGCCATATCACTGATGGCGAGACAGAGGCGGAGAGCTTCAATGGCCTGGTTTCTGTCGTTGTCAAGGACAATCGTGAGTTGCGCACATGTCTCATGAACGACCCTACGACAGAGACAGCATTCCAGTTCTTTGACCGCACGAAGACGCTTTTCTCCGGAACGGACAGTGTCCGCAACGGCCGCTTCGCCATAAACTTTGTAGTGCCGAAAGACATCAACTACTCAGGCGAGCAGGGACTCATCACCCTCTTCGCATACAATGCCGACGGCAGCGAGACTGCCCATGGCGAGAGCGAGCACTTCACTGTTGGTGGCTCAGAAGAGATTTTCAATGACTCTATCGGTCCGTCAGTCTACTGCTATCTCAACACCCCCCAGTTTGTCAACGGAGGCGATGTCAACTCCACCCCATTCTTTGTGGCAGAGATACGTGACTCTGATGGCATAAACGCCTCTGGTGCCGGCATAGGCCACGACATGATGTTATTCATAGACAACGATGTCGACCGGCAGTACTCGCTGAACGACAATTTCCAATACGACTTCGGCTCGTACACCTCTGGCAGCACATATTACAGCATCCCCGAGCTCACTCCGGGGCGCCACCAGCTCCGTTTCCGTGTCTGGGACATCATGAACAACCCCACGACGACCACTCTCCAGTTCAATGTCGTCAGCGGTCTGTCACCGTCTATCATAGACATCAATGCCACGAGGAACCCTGCCCGTGAGCAGACATCGTTCATAGTCCAGCATGACCGTCCCGGCTCTGCTGTCGACATCTCCATAGATATCTTCGACACAAGCGGGCGCCACATACACTCCATCACGTCCAACTCTCTCTCGGGAGAGTCTACCCTGCATATCGACTGGAACCTCCTGACATCGACAGGCGGCAAGATACACTCCGGTGTCTATCTCTACCGCGTAAGCATAACATGTGATGGAAGCCGCCGCGTATCAAAGGCGAAGAAGATTATCATCCTCTGATAACCATGCCTCCGGCCACCGATGTGTGGCATTATCCACTGCCATACCATCCGTCCGGTATACCCTCGCGGTATACCCATGATATCGTATCAGTCCATCCAGGACATCGCGTCTAATCCTCCACGCCCCCGTTCAAGAAACAAGAAACAGCACAATATAAATAACGTGGGACACAGTCACCGGCTCCCCAGCCAGCCAATCCATTCTGGGCAGCCACACCGTTTCTCCCACCATAACACAGTTGTCCTCCATTTTATGAAGTACAGATTATCCTTCCTATTGCTCTTCCTGTCCTCTCTGTGTGCGTCAGCCCAGGACAAGCAGGACATGTTCAACCCTGTCAACGCCAGCGTGACATCCCAGGTCATAGCCCCTGACGCACGTTCAGCCGGTATGGGTGATGTTGGTGTCGCCACCGACCCAGATGTTGCGTCCCAATACTGGAATCCGGCAAAATACCCGTTCACTATCTCCCGTGCCGGCGTATCGCTCAACTATACCCCATGGCTCCGCCAGCTTGTCAGCGATATGGACCTTGCATATCTCTCTGGCTACTACCGCATCGGCGACTATTCAGCAGTATCAGGCTCCCTCCGTTATTTCTCTCTTGGTGAGGTATACACCTCGAGCGACGAGGCGGGCTCGAACGATATGACCATCAATCCATACGAGATGTCGCTCGATGTCGCCTACTCAATGATGCTGAGCGAGAAGTTCTCCATTGGCGCCGCTGTACGCTGGATATACTCTGACCTCACCTACGACTATACCGAGGACACCTCCCCAGGCTCTGCCTTTGCTGCCGACATATCATGCTACTATCAGAATTATCTCAACATCGGGCAGCGTGAGTGTCAGCTTGGCCTCGGCCTGAACATCTCAAACATAGGCTCAAAGATATCTTTCGGTGGCTCAACCAATTCAGAGTTTATCCCTACGAACATGCGTCTCGGATTCTCTCTTATGGTACCTATTGACGAGTATAACCGTTTCACGATAGCAGCCGACGCCAACAAGCTTCTTGTCCCCACCTACCCCAAGCAGCTTGATGGCGAGTCGAGCTCGGAGTATGAGGACCGTGTCCAGAAGGACTACTATGATGTCGGAGCGATATCAGGCATCTTCAAGAGTTTCTCTGACGCTCCCAACGGATTCAAGGAGGAGCTTCAGGAGGTACAGTGGAGTCTCGGTGCGGAGTATGTCTACCACGACCAGTTCTCTGTCCGTGCGGGTTATCATCATGAGTCAGAGAACAAAGGCAACCGCAAGTACTACACCGTCGGAGCAGGATTCCGCATGAATGTTTTCTCTCTCGATGTCGGTTATGTCATAGCGACAGCCAAGTCAAACCCTCTCGACCAGACACTCCGTTTCTCCCTCTCGTTCGACATGGATGGCCTTAAAGACCTTTTCCATCGCCGTTGACACATCTTCCCCCACCCTTCTCTCCCCATATATGGAAACAATAAGGATAGGCATGGGCTATGATGTCCATCAGTTAGTTGAAGGCCGTCAGCTATGGCTTGGCGGCATACAGATACCCCACACCCTTGGTCTCCTTGGCCACAGCGACGCCGATGTTCTTATCCATGCCATCTGCGACGCTCTCCTCGGAGCCGCCAACATGCGCGACATAGGCTACCATTTCCCTGACACATCGGCCGAGACAGATGGCATTGACTCGAAGATTCTGCTGCGCAAGACGTACGCCATGCTGCGCGAGCGCGGTTACCGTCTCGGCAATATCGATGCCACGATATGCGCACAGCGCCCTAAGATAAACCCTCATGTCGAGGCTATGCGTGGGTGTCTGGCAGAGTGTCTGGAGACAGACAAGGACAATATATCCATCAAGGCGACGACGACAGAGCACCTCGGATTCACCGGACGTGAGGAAGGCATCTCGGCCTACGCCGTCGCACTGATAATGAGATAGGCTCCCTCACTGCCCATGCCTCCATCACCAGGTGCCGGCATGGTGTCATACAGGAAGCCAGAAGGGGACACGCCGCTGTCACGCATCACACCGAGCGCGTGGCAATGCCGTGTCCCCTTTTATGCTACCCGCCCCCCACATGAGCCACGGGCCCCACCATTCTTCCAGACCACAGAACACTAATGAGCTATACCAATCCCATCCTTGAGCTTGAGAAGCAGAAGCTTCTTCTACAGAAAGAGTATGAGGCTGAGCGCGAGGCGTTCCGCCATCAGACAGAAGCCCGCGGCATGGGGCGTCTGCTGAAACGTGGCGACGCATGGTGGCCTCTATCAGTCGGCAAGGCATATTATAACTCCTTGAACCAGTATTGTGTAGAGGTGACCCGCCGCGAGGATGACGATACCGACCACAATTTCGAGTATGGCCGGCCCGTCAGTTTCTTCAAGGCGCAGCAGTCAGCAGCAGGCATGTCGTCGATAACCTATCTCAATGATATAAGGGGCTGCAGTGTCTCGTATGTCGATGCTGACCGTATGGTAATCATCATCGGCAGCGAGGATGCAGTCCAGTCGCTGCGTCTTGCCGCCACAGACGGTCTTGGTGTCCAGCTGTCGTTCGACGAGACGAGCTATCGTATCATGTCCGATGCCCTGAGCCGTGTCATCTCAGCCCGTGGCACCCGTCTTGCCTATCTTCGCGACCTTTTCTATACCGACCTTCCCCTCCAGCGTTTCACCTTCGCCCCCATATCTGTCCCATGGCTTAATCCAGCCCAGGAGCATGCTGTCAACGAGGTGTTGCGCGCCAAGGATGTGTCCATTGTCCACGGCCCTCCCGGCACTGGCAAGACAACCACTCTTGTCGAGGCCATTGTCGAGTGCCTGCGCCGTGAGAATCAGGTCATGGTCTGCGCACAGAGCAATATGGCTGTCGACTGGATTTCTGAGAAGCTTGTCGACCGCGGAGTCCCTGTCCTTCGCATAGGCAACCCCACGCGTGTCAACGACAAGATGCTGTCGTTCACCTACGAGCGTCAGTTTGAGTCCCATCCTGACTATCCCCAGCTGTGGACGCTCCGCAAAGCCATCCGCGAGCTGCGGCACCACCGCAAGCGTGGCGACCGCTCTTTCCATGACAAGCTTGACCGTCTGCGCTCCCGTGCGACAGAGATAGAGATGTCAATCAACCAGCAGCTTTTCGGCGAGGCGCGTGTCATAGCGTCGACCCTTGTAGGCTCTGCCAACCGCATCCTTGAGGGTCAGAAGTATGCCACACTCTTTATCGATGAGGCCGCCCAGGCCCTTGAGGCAGCCTGCTGGATACCCATCCGTCGTGCCACACGTGTTGTCTTTGCCGGCGACCACTGCCAGCTCCCGCCCACGGTTAAGAGCTACGAGGCTCTGCGTGAGGGTCTCGGTGTGACCCTCATGGAGCGCATTGTGCGGCAGAAGCCTGACGCTGTGACACTGCTCACGACACAGTACAGGATGAATGAGGACATCATGCGTTTCTCCTCAGAATGGTTCTATCACGGCAAGGTAGAGTCAGCCCCTGATGTCCGCCACCGCTCTGTCCTCGACTATGACATACCGATGTTATGGATAGACACAGCCGACATGTCATGCCGTGAGGAGTTTGTCGGCGAGTCATACGGGCGCATCAACAAGACCGAGGCCCGTCTGACTCTCGCTGCCCTCCAGCTTTATTTTGACAAGGTGGGGCGTGAGCGCATCCTCAGTGAGCGCATCGATGTCGGCATCATCTCCCCCTACCGTGCCCAGGTACAGTTTCTGCGCCATCTGATAAAGGCCGACCCATGGTTCAAGCCATACCGTCATCTCATAACCGTCAACACTGTCGACGGATTCCAGGGGCAGGAGCGTGACATCATACTTATCAGCCTTGTGCGTGCCAATGATGAGGGTCAGATAGGATTCCTGCGTGATTTGCGCCGCATGAATGTCGCCATGACGCGTGCCCGCATGAAACTCATAATCCTTGGCGACGCGCCCACTATGACCCGCCATCCATTCTACAAACGTCTCTATGAATACATTGACAATCTCTGACCTCACTATAGGCTATGGCCACCATACTGTGGCATGCCATCTTGACGCCACTCTGCGCTCCGGCACCCTGGCATGTCTCATAGGGCGCAACGGCACCGGCAAGTCGACCCTCCTGCGCACACTGGGAGGTTTCCTACCTCCTCTCCATGGTCGTGTCTCCATAGGAGGAGAGGAGATTTCGTCCATGGCCCGTGGCCCGCTGTCGCGTCTTGTCAGTGTCGTGCTCACCCACCGCCCTGATGTCCGCCAGCTGACAGTGGCAGAGGTTGTGGCTCTCGGCCGCACGCCATACACCGGGCTTTGGGGCACATTGTCCGCCAATGACGAGCGTATAGTGAGTGAGAGCATTGGGACTGTGGGCATATCACATCTGGCGGAGCGTCACATAGGCACCCTCTCAGATGGTGAATGCCAGAAAGTCATGATAGCCAAGGCTCTTGCCCAGCAGACATCTGTGATACTTCTCGACGAGCCGACGGCATTCCTTGACTATCCCTCCAAGCGTGAGACACTGCTTCTCATGAGGCGCATCGCCGCCTCGGGCAAGGCAGTCCTGCTCTCCACGCATGATATGGAGATGGCTCTCCGGCTTGCCGATACGCTGTGGCTTATGACATCGTCCCACAAGCTGCTATGCGGAAGCCGTGATTATCTCCACGACTCTCTTGCCAGCGAGCAGCTTCTGGCTGAATGAACGGGCATGATTCTACTAATTGCATTTCAACATTGAATTACCGAAACTATATTTCTCATATTATCATATCAGGCCGGATGACAACATATAGTGTCATCCGGCCTGAATCTATAAATTGACCGAGTATTATACAATTTTTCAAATATTATATATTACACTTTCTGGAAAAAGCAAAGGCATTCCTTGCTTCTTAATCTTGAATGAATATGTATCACCATGGCCACTAGGCCGACAAAGCAAAAGGTCAACAGTGATAAGATTTTGTTCAAGCAGCACATCGAATTGTCCAATATTAGGGTTCTTCGTATGTTCTATCTGCTTATAACGGAAATATTCCTTACCATCCATAAACTCACTCTCAACTTCAATCCAGAACGTCTCATGATGTTTGGTCAAAAGACGTTGATGAAGTCTCATCAATCTCCATGCAGCAACGTCTTCTTTCTTGTTTCGTTCTGCTTGGAGTTCAAGGCGTTCCATTATATGGTTGACATTCAAGAAAAGCTTTTGACTGTTTGGGGGTGAGCACTGGACGGTATTCTGATATGTTTTCTTACCATCTTCAGTCAGATAGCCATATTTACCAACAATCTCACGGCCAGATTTCAGAGCACTTATATCCCAATCTGGAGTCTGAGTGAAGAGGACATTCTTCTTGCTGCTTCGTTTTTCGCGGTGACTCTTCAGTTCAATGCCCTTATAGTCTGGAGTCTTGTCGCTATTCATACAGATACCAAGGAACGACTCAATGGTTCTGCCAATTCCAGTATCTGCAGATACCTCGGATTCAAACCATTGCCCTCTGACAGAACGGAAACGTCCAAGCAACTCATCTGACACAGAATTTCCTGCGATGCTAATAGCCTTCAGGACTTCCTGCATAGGTGTGATTATCGCCGAGTTATAACATTTCTCGATGTCTATGCGTGTGATATTTATAGAATATAGCGTCTTCTCAAACCAGAAAAGTACATGGATATCATTACCCACAGTGTATGAACCAAATCCATATATCCACATGCGAGGATCTCCCTTCTTCGTATTTGGACGATAGAAAGATGCCTTTGTGATGAACTCTGTCGATTCTGTCAAAATTGATGCCGTCTTGATTTGCTTATATTCTTGTCCTTGTGGCTGTTCTCCATAGTTATGAATATCATTCTCAAGAAAATAAGCACGCATAGGCGCTGTTGCATCAAGAATACCCTTCCCAAGGCCAGTTGGAGTAATCTCTACTTGTGTAAACTTCACGTTGTGGTTTATAAGGAACTTTAAGTTCCTCTGCTCAAAGGCTGTAAACGGACGCATATTGACCATACTAATTCCCTTTACTTAATGTGCTGTAATAACGTGTTTGCTATTGCCCTTGCCATCAATGGCGGGACTGCATTTCCGACCAGAGTGTATTGAGGTATTTCCTTCTGGCGATTATTTCCACCTGTCTGGCGTTTGCCTTGGAACACGAAAGAATCATCAAAGCTTTGTAACCGCGCCATCTCACGTACAGTCATTGGCCGGAATGCTGAATAGTGGATAAAATCATCTGGCATTGTGCATACTGTAGGGCTCTGACCAAGTGGATCCAAAACCACATAGTTACGCTTATTTGACTCCAAACCCTTTTCCTTCAATTCTGCTTTAGCCTCGTCATAGTCCTTATATTTGGCAATAATCTTCAGACGCTCGCGGACGATGTCATTTTGTTGACTTGTCTGATGATTAAAAAGCTCCATATGCTGGTGTTTCTTATGGTTTGCAAGTTCCTCAGCATTCATAATATAGAATGGCTCTTCGTCAAATGTGAAGCGATGCTCCAATCTTCCTTTTCGAGACCACTCGGAGAAAAGCAAGCCATGCTCATCTGGCTTCCCTTGAATTGCACGATGCACCTTCGCTTCTTCATACTCAGCAATAAGCGTTGGCTTCTTGTATGTCTTAGCCGTATCTCCATTACCAACCATGTTAAGATCCCAAAGAGCTTCATAAACTTTCACCTTTTCATCTTCGGTAACAGTGGAGGGTATATCGTTAATGATTTCCTGATCGTTACGACATCCAATAAACACCACACGCTCACGATTCTGGGGAACACCATAATTAGCGGACAACAATACTAGCGGCTCGTCAATGTTATAGAGGCGAATTTCCCTCATCAGCTCTTTCAGCTTCTTAAGATTTTTTTCGTCATCCCTGAGTTGTTCTTGAATAAAGTCTATACACTCATCAAATGTGGCCGTTAAGATTTCAAGTGATTTCTTCAAGGCTTTTGCTTCTGCATCGCATTTGCCCATATCTGCAATATTATCTACCGCGTCGAGTGTCTTTTCAAGTATCTGCTCGTCAGAGATTGTCTCAATGATATCGTTGTATCCAGTCACGAAGGTGTCATTATCAATGTGAGCGCTGGTCTTCAACTGGATAACCTGTTTGCGTATAGCATCACGCTGTTGCTTCATCTTCAGAAGAAGTAATCCGTGACGTATGGTATTCACACTCTCATCACTTTTACTTACATTATACGGAAGATTTCTCGTCAAATCCTTCAGTTGTTGGTCAAGATTATTGAAGAAAATCTCATTCAGCTTGTTCCTTTCTCCCTCAGAATTTTCCATGCACAGCCTTACATAAAGGGCATAATACAACGGAGCAGGCATCATGGGTTTCAAGACATCTTCCATAAATGAATAAAGAAGGTACAGCTTCATATCATCCACAATAGAGCGTATCTCACGCAGAATGCGTTCTTTGATACGCCCTTTGTCCTTTGTTAGGATACCCTTTACATTCTCCATTACAAAGTATTTTGGACGCAAAGCCTTAATGACCTTCAGATAATGGTAAAACAAATCATCGCGTTTGTCAAGTTTCTTGCGTCTTCCTGCAAGGCTAAATGACTGGCAACTTGGCCCTCCTGTAATGACATCTATTTCTTGATCACCTATTTCTTTTAACAGGTTTGGCAGGAAAGATTCATCCATAATATCCTGACACAAGAATTTGGTGTCAAGTCCCAACATATTATTGTAGCGAACCCTATGGGTCAACTCACAGTTCTCATTAATGTCGCTCGCCAATCGGAAGTCATAATACTTATCTTCCGTGTAAGCCTGCATAAATCCCTCGCTGAAGCCACCTGCACCAGCGAACAAATCAAGATATTTGATACCCTTTCGGGTCGCAATAAATTCTTTCTTTTCAGACATTGTGTTATTTAAGGTGATTCTATATATTTCCTCTGGCCTATGAGTCCAAAGGACAAGTTAGTTGACTTCGCTGACCTATGTCACGAAACAGTCATCCAAGCATACTTGATGATACACGCTGCTCCATCGGTTTCAGAGCATTGTCAGTCCAACAGTGGACTTGTTCCACTGAGAGATTAATATTAATGGGTTGTATTTCGTTACTCCATCGTTCTGCTATAGTATCAGCAACAAAAGTACAAAATTTCTTTTAAAAAAAATTATAAAAGAGGAGAAATCACACATTTTTTAGGCCTGTACGGTAGCAATTCCCTTAATGTAGGGTAGAACAAACCGTACAGGCCTATTTCTTTAGTCATGTCTCGCCGCCTTATCTTGTCCTTATTACGCGCTTAGGCTTCTCCACGTCTGTTGTGTCAGCAGCCGAGCGTGTTGAGAGCCCGGGGTTCTTCTTTGCGTACCAAGAGTCATATCCCCAGTAATCATAGTCGTCCCAGTTAGGCGACGATGTGTGTCTGAGAGAGAACCTCACCCTGTTGTCTCCATCTACGAGCTCACCCTCGAAGCGGTTGCCAGAGAGGTAGTAATCGTATATATAGACCGTGCAGTTCTCCTCCATGAATCTCACGCGTATGACACCGTCAGAGACGCTCCAGCGTATATGGTTTGCGATATAGTCCCATGGTGCGCCGCTATAATAGTCCACCCAGTATCCATCGCCTGTTGTATAGGAGAGAGGGTCGCGGAGGAAGCATATCTCTGAATATGTGGCGTCATAGTAACGGTTGTCATAATATGAGGAGATATACATGTTTCCCTCCCATGTCCCTTCGAGTGTGTCTGCTATCATATCGTCCTCACATGATGTGAGCGATACCGATGTCAATGCGAGCAGCAGCATTGTCAAGAGTGATGTAAGCTTTTTCATAACCTTCTGTTTTTTCTAATGTGAGTGATTCTATCTTATTTTTTTCTGAGTGCAAAGTTACATATATATATCCATACCTGCAATGGGGAATCCCCCATAAGCTGTGGGGGAAAGTCCTAAACTGCAATATTCTCCATCAGGTGGCCAGTAAACATAATAATAAAAAGAAACTATCGCGTTATCACAACGCGATAGCCAGATTAACTACTAATGTGTTAGAAAACTACTAATTTATGATTAAAATACTGGTCGCTCACGTTAGCTGCCTCAATCGCGCGAGGCGCCATATGTGAGCATTACTATTAGACCAAAAACAATTTAAATGCAAAAAGTTATGTGATATATTGTTATGTCTTTTATCTGTTGCAAAGATACACACAACATTTAAATAATATATATCAAGTGCATATTCTTTAACTTCTTTTATAAGCAATCGATTGCACAGGCTGATTAGTTTCATACAAATTAAGAATTATCGGGGTGCCACTGTCTGTATGATGCCATATGGCGGGCAGGGATAAGCCCGCGCCGTATGTAGGACACATGATATCTTTCCCCTGTTTGCTTGCCGCCCTTAGTCCACCCAAGTCGGCGAATAACCAATGGAGTTTGGCGAGGAAACCATTATTGGGAGAATTATATCAAGAAAACACCTGGTGATGCAGTTTCCTGAACTATTATTTCATTTTCCATTAATAGTGATGCGTCATATTTTTAAAAATCGTATACAGCCTGGTGGAACTCACTGATTTATAACAGACTGCAAGCAGCATCTATGAGCGCGCCATAAGTACAGGATGGGGCGCCCATGCAGTATCTCCTGCGGGCTCATTCGGCACCAATCGCCAGATTGACGACAGCACAAGAAAACCGTAAGCAGAAGGGGCAGAAAAGTTACAATCTGTAAGTCATCGCTCCCGCTCATCACGACATGACCCTGCCCAGAAGGGGCGCGACTGTTAGAAACCGACGCCAAGCAGAGCCGTGAGCCTGCTTTTGCCCACAGCCACGGAGGGGCGCGACTGTGGGTGGTGAGGGAGGTGTGGGAGGGAGGACGGGCGGACGACACCTCGGCGGATATGCAGCCACTTGTTCTGCCCACCGGACGCATCACCAGCTGACGGCGGCTCGGCGGGGTAGTCACGGGGGGTGGAGAGAAAAAACGGCGGAGAAACTTGCACGCGAAGTATTTTTTTTATACCTTTGCACCCCGTAAGCCGTAGCCATCGCGCCACGGCAGCCATGACGGGCTATGCGTAGAGTGTGGATTAGCGTATCCACCACGCTGTGCCGATGACTGCCTGACAAGAATGACGACGGCGGACGACATATTTATATAATAAACATTTCAGGGCAGGGTGAAATTCCCGATCGGAGGTGATAGTCCTCAAGCCAGCCGAACACCAAGGCAGGCCGAACCGTTGAGACCACGGTACCGACAGTTACAGTCTGGATGGAAGAAGTTGTTTATGAAAAAGACATTATCTGTTATCCTCACCGGCATCGTGAGCACGATGGCGGTGATGCCTCTAAGTGCCGGTGGCACTGTAGAGAAGGTCGGCATACACACCGACGAGGCAGCAGCCGACACAACCATCACACTTCAGGAAGTCTCCATTCGCTCACACTTTGCCAACGAGCGCGAGACACCGTTATCCCTCACCACTCTTTCTCCGCAGCACATACGTCTGTACGCCACACGTCCCAACTATGTTGAGATGATGCAGGGCGTGCCGGGAGTGTATGCGACATCGTCAACAGGCTCCTACGGCGACGCGACGCTCAACATGCGTGGCTTCAAGCAGGACAACATCGCCATCCTCCTCAACGGCATCCCTATCCAGGGCCTTACCTCCGGCTCCATGTACTGGAGCAACTGGATGGGCCTTGCCGACGCGACGTATGCCGTACAGATACAGAAAGGCATCGGCGCCTCGATGGTTGCCGACTGTGCCATGGGAGGCATGGTGAACATCATCACGAAGACCTCGGAGGGCACACCGGGAGCGGCATTCGGCATCTCGACGACAGAGACAGGGCTGACAAAGACCGTCATGAACTACTCGACAGGACGGCTCAGCCACGGATGGAGCGTAGACATGATGCTCTCATACACGAAAGGCCACGGACAGGTGGAATGCTCAGACGTGGAGACAATGTCGTACATGCTCAATGTCAGCAAACTCATCGGGGCGCACAACACACTGATGTTCACCGCCCTCGGCTCGCCCGAGGAGCACGACCAGCGCAACACGGAGCTGACAGCTGCCGAGGTTGACACCTACGGGCGCAACTACTCGAAGAACTGGGGCATACTGCGCGGCAAGCAATACTCCATAGGCCGCAACCACTACATGAAGCCCTACTTCACGCTCCAGCATATCCTCGACGGCCAACGCTTCGAGATGAAGAACTCCATATACCTGGCCATAGCCGACGGCGGAGGACGCTCGACATACAGCCAGCGTGGCGCGACAAGCATCATGAGCCACAGGACAGCCGACGGACACATAGACTTCGACGCCGTGATACGCGAGAATGAGGCCGCGGGAGCATCGCAGAACATCATGATTGACTACCTCTCAGGCCACACACAGGCAGGAGCCCTCGCCACAGCATCATACCGGCTGACAGAGCAGCTGAAGCTCAACGGCGGACTGCACTACCAGTATTACGCCACATGGTCAAAGATGAAAGTGCTCGACCTGCTCGGGGGCAAATCATGGTACGACACGACGACGAAGCAGGAAGTGGGCCCCGGAGACTACACCGGGGCACGCTACGGCCGCACAACACATCACGTCTCGGCATTCGCACAGGGCGAGCTGCGGCTCGACAGAGTGAACCTCACGCTCGGAGCCTCTGTCTTCAACGGCTCATACCGCCGCCATAACGACATCAGCGGAGAGAAGAGCGAATGGGCCCACGGCACAGGAGCGAGCGTCAAGGCCGGCGCACTGTACCACATGACACCCTCACAGACACTATACCTCAACGCCGCATACAACAGCCGCCTGCCCTATGCCGGAGTGTATCTCGCATCGTCCGACCTCTCGATAACGAACGACGTGAAGAACGAGACAAACCTCATGGCAGAGGCCGGATACAGGGCATCATGGCAGGGAGGAGGCATGGAGCTGTCGGCATACATAGCGTCATGGCGCGACAAGACGCTGACACTGAGCCTCGCGAAACGTGCCAACGAGACAGCCGAGAAATACCAGATATCAGGCCTCAACGCCCTCCACACAGGCATAGAGCTGGCAGCCCACCAGGAGATAACCCCCTGGCTGAAGGCCAAGGCGTTCGCAATGATGGCATCATGGAAATGGAAGAGCAGCGGCGAGGCCCTCATATACGACAACTACACAGGCGAGACGCTCAACACATACGCCATCAACTGTGACGGCCTCCATGTCGGCGACGCCCCACAGACACAGCTCGGCGCGACCATCGAGGCGAAGCTATACCGCGGCCTGTACGCCAAGATATCATGGCAGTACAACGCCCGCATGTATGCCGATTTCGAGCCCTCGTCGCGCATAGAGAGCGGCACAGCACAGACAGGGGAGGCTGCCGACGCATACCGTCTGCCAGAATACCACCTCGTCGACGCCACAATAGGCTGGCAGGGAATGGTGGGGAAAGGTACAAGGCTCAACATCTTCGCCTCGATACAGAACCTCCTCGACGAGAAATACATAGAGCGCGGAGTGGACGGAGCGACGCATGACGCACAGACATTCAGCGGATACTGGGGCGCACCACGCCTGGCATCGATAGGCATGAGAGTGGCTTTCTGAGCCGGCACCATACTGAGAGACCCTACGGGGAGCACAGGCAGGGAAGCCTGACCCGAGTGGATGGACAAGAATGACAGTGGGGATGGGGACTGTGACAGAGACACAGCCTCATCCCCACTGTCGTGGCACAAGGCGGGGAGAGAAGCCCACAGAGCCGCCCAAGACCGAGGGCAGCACACCGCAAGAGACACACAAAGCCCGCAGGAGGCGCCACGGAGAAGAAAAAGAAGGGAAACATTTGGATATTCAAGGCCAAAAGTGTAACTTTGCAGACACAACCCCACGACAGGCCACCATGCACCACACACCACGGCCACACGCCCAGCCTGCCACCCAGGAAGCAAAAGCCTGACACCCAGGAAGCGACAGCCTGCCACCCACCCCCTATAAACAAAGACGACATGAAGGCAATAAACCTCAACAACATATCGCCCGACGACAAGTACGTCAAGGACAACAGCGCAGTGCCCTTCATAGACAACAATCTCGCCATCATAGAGGACATAAAGGACCTCAGGGCACATGACAACCGGCTGCTCATAGACGGATACATGATGCTCATCGTGAGGAGCGGACACGCCGTGATGAACATAACGGGCTCAGACCACGAGATACAGGCACACGACATCATGATATGCTCACCACGCAACATCATCGAGAACGCTATGTTCAGCCTCGACTTCAGAGTCTTCGGCCTCTTCATGTCGCCACGCTACGGACAGATGGTATCGAAAGAGGCACGCCTCGTGAAGCAAGACTACGACATGTCGGCATCACACAGTGTGAAACATCTGGGTGAGAAGGAATATGACGTGATGAGCAAATACATGGACCTGCTGAGACATACCATCAGCCACAGGGACTCCGAACGCCGCAGCACAGCCATCAACCACATCATCATAGCCCTCACGTCAGAGATATACACCATATTCTCTGGCGACAAGGAGGAGGACAAGCCGGCGAACACGGCGGCACAACTGATATTCAAACAGTTCTTCACGCTGCTCAGGAACGAGAGCGAGAACATAACGACCGTGGCAGATGCGGCAAACAAGCTGAACATCTCCCCGAAGCATTTCTCTGCCATATGCAAGCAAGTGACAGGCCGCACAGCGACAGATATCATCAGCGAGAATATCGTAGCGAACGCCACCCTGCTGCTCAAGAATCCGGAGAGGAGCGTCAAGGAGGTGGCGCTGAGACTCGGATTCGCCAACCAGTCACACTTCGGGACATTCATAAAGCGGCATACAGGGATGTCTCCACAGCAGCTGAGGAAAAAGCTCTGAGTGCAGGAGAGGAGACACAAGACAGGAAAGACAACAACAGAGGCAGAGAGAAGAGAGCACAGGAGACAGGCAGCCACAGCAGCAGGGAGAAAGCCGCAAAAGCCAAACTACCATAGAGACAGCAGGAGAGAACATTGTGGGAGCGCACAGAGCGAAACGTCTGATTATCACGAATATGGCACAAAAGACAGATACACAGCCACTTTCCGTACACTATAAGGCATGAAGGAGAGAAAAAAAGGACATAAAATTTGGCATTCTCACTATAATTACTTAATTTTGCACATTCAAAGCACTCACGTGCGAGACAATATCATGGACAATGCGGGGCAACACCACCCCGGCAGACAACGTAAAGACAATGAGCATAACAAGCATAGCGCAGAAGCTGTATTTCGTCCACAGGCAACGTGACCTGGAGAAACATCTCACTCTCGGAGCAGAGATGCAGCGCCATGTCCTCAAGTCGCTGCTCGAGAGGGCAGAGGATACAGAATACGGACGCAACCACGCCTTCTCGGCCATAAAGGACTACGAGACATTCTGCCTGGATGTCCCTGTCAACGACTATGAGTCGCTGAAGCAGGACATAGACCGCATGAGACGCGGCGAGAAGGACATACTATGGCCGGGACAGGTGAAATGGTATGCCAAATCGAGCGGCACAACAAACGACAAGTCGAAGTTCATACCCGTCTCGCACGACGGACTGCAGGGCATACACTATGCCGGGGGGACAGACTCTGTGGCGTTCTACCTGATGAACAACCCCACATCGCGCATCTTCGACGGCCGCGCCCTGATACTCGGAGGGTCACACCAGTCAAACTATAACATACACGGCTCGCTCGTCGGAGACCTCTCAGCCATACTCATAGAGAATATCAACCCGCTGGCCAATCTCGTGCGTGTGCCGAAGAAGAAGACAGCACTGCTCTCAGACTTTGAGGTGAAACGCGAGCGCATAGCCCAGGAGACCGTCAACAAGAATGTCACGAACATATCGGGCGTGCCGTCATGGATGCTCTCCGTCCTGCTGCGTGTGCTCGAGATAAGCGGCAAGAACACCATCGACGAGGTGTGGCCAAACCTTGAGGTGTTCTTCCATGGCGGCATAGCCTTCACCCCCTACCGCAAACAGTATGAGCAGCTCATACCATCGGCCAAGATGCACTACGAGGAGACATACAACGCCTCGGAGGGATTCTTCGGCATACAGTCCGACCCCGCTGACAAGTCCATGCTGCTCATGCTCGACTACGATGTCTTCTACGAGTTCATACCGATGGACGAGTTCGGCAGCGAGCACCCCACCATCGTGCCTATATGGGGAGTGGAGAAAGGGAAGAACTACGCCATGCTGATATCAACATCGTGCGGACTGTGGAGATATGTCATAGGCGACACAGTGCAGTTCACAAGCACCAATCCGTATAAGTTCATCATAACCGGACGCACAAAACACTTCATCAACGCATTCGGAGAGGAGCTGATAGTCGACAACGCCGAGCAGGGACTGGCATACGCATGTCTCGAGACAGGAGCAGAGGTGTCAGAGTATACAGCGGCACCTGTCTTCATGGACGGCAATGCGAAATGCCGCCACCAGTGGCTCATAGAGTTCGCGAAGGAGCCGGAAGACATCAACCGATTCGCAACACTGCTCGACAAGAAACTCCAGGAGATAAACTCTGACTACGAGGCAAAGAGATACAAGAACATAACCCTGCAGCCGCTCGAGATAGTGAAGGCAAAGCAAGGACTGTTCCACACATGGCTGAAACAGAGAGGCAAACTGGGAGGACAGCACAAAGTGCCACGACTCTCCAACACACGTGAGCATATAGAGCAGCTGCTGAAACTGAACAGCACAAGCCGCACACTGAGAAGCCAGACACAGGAAGGATAACATGAAGCACAGCACGACATACAGGCTCGCACTCTGCCTGACAACACTGTTCATCGCCTTGATAACCACGGCGACAATGACATCATGCGCCAGAATGGGGCAGCCCGACGGCGGATGGTATGACGAGGTGCCGCCGAAAGTGGTGGGCGCCGACCCCGTGGAAAGGGCGACAATGGTCAGCAAGCAGAAGATAAGGATAAGATTCAGCGAGTATGTCAACATAGACAACCCCACAGAGAACATCATATTCTGCCCGCCACAGATGGAGGCTCCGGAGATAAAGGCAAAGGGAAAAGAGGTGGAGATAGAGCTGAAGGACACACTCAAGCCTAACACAACATACACCATCGACTTCTCTGACGCCGTGACAGACTTCAACGAGAGCAACCCCATGGGCAACTATACCTATGTCTTCTCGACAGGAGAGAGAATCGACACGCTCGAAGTCTCAGGCTATGTGCTCGACGCAGAGACTCTCGAGCCGGTCAAAGGCTCGCTCGTCGGGCTGTACAGCAACCTCAACGACACCGCCTTCACATCAATGCCGATGGAGAGGATAGGCCGCACAGACGCCTCAGGACACTTCGTCATAAGAGGCATAGCACCAGGGAAATACCGCGTCTTCGCACTGGCCGACAGCGACGGAGACTTCAAACTGTCGCAGAGGGGCGAGCGACTGGCTTTCTCGAACGATATAATAGAGCCGACATCAAAGCCCGACACAAGGCAGGACACAACATGGGTCGACTCGCTCCACATCGCTGGCATACAGACCGTGCCATACACACACTTTCTCCCTGACGATATATGCCTCAGGGCTTTCGAGCAGAAACTGACAGACAGATACCTCATAAAGAGCGAGCGGCAATACCCAGAGAGACTGCAGTTCTACTTCAGCACACCTGCCGACACCCTGCCTGTGCTGAGACCCCTCAACTTCAATGCCGACAGCGCATTCGTCATAGAGGCGACACAGGGAAAGGACACTCTGACCTACTGGCTTAGGGACACCATGCTCGTCAACCAGGACACACTCGACATAGAGCTGACATACGCCGCGACAGACTCGCTCGGGAACATGATATCACGCACCGACACACTGTCGATGATAGCCAAGGTGGCATACGAGAAGAGACTCAAGGAGAGGATGGAGAAAATAGAGAAATGGGAGAAGAAAAAGGAGAAGGCCGAGAAGAAAGAAAAGAAATTCACCGAGCCACACCCTGAACAGACAGCTCTCGAACCACGATACACCATCCCGCAGAATATGTCGCCGACAATGAATGTCACCCTGACATTCGACACTCCGCTGGCAAGACTCGACACAGCCGCCATACATCTATACTCGAAGATAGACACCCTGTGGTACAGGGCGGCAGTGGAGATAACGGACAAGGGACTGCCACAGCGGACATACATAATAAAGGGCGAATGGCGACCGGGCACAGAATACTCGCTCGAAGTGGACTCTGCCGCATTCACCGATATATACGGGAAGACATCAAAGGCTTTCAAACAGGGACTGAAAGTGGAGAGCGAGGATGTCTTCGCGTCGCTCTTCGTCGATGTGACAGGGGTGAGGAACGACTCGGCACAGGTCATAGTGAACATGCTCGACAAGACGGGCAATGTAAAATACTCCGCCCCCGTGAAGGACGGCACAGCCGAATTCTACTACGTCATGCCCGAGACATACTACCTGAGCGCACTCATCGACGAGAACGGAAACGGGGTATGGGACACCGGCGACTATGCCCTCGGGAAACAAGCCGAGGAGGTATTCTTCCGCACCGAGCCCGTAGAATGCAAGGCGAAATGGGACCTCACGACAAAGTTCGACCTCAGACAACGGCCGCTCTTCATGCAGAAACCACAGGAGCTCGTGAAGCAAAAGGCAGAGAAGAAGAAGGAGGTGAAGAACCAGAACGCGAAACGTGCGCTTGACATGGGCATCAAATATGACCGCGACGCCGTCAACAGCAAGTTCTGAGACACGCTGAAGCCCACGGGGCCACACAAGTCACAACAGGCACGGAAACAGCGTCTGCCGTAAGAAAACACACGGCAATGGCAATGATAATCTATAAGAAATCATAATTTTTCAGATACCATTGCACCATCTCGCTAAAATGTTGTAACTTTGCAATTTGGAATAAAACATCAAATAAAAAACAGACAATAATAATGGACAAACTAAGTTATGCGCTTGGCCTCGGTATCGGCACACAGCTGGCACAGTTAGGGGCACAGCACCTTAACCTCGACGATTTCAAGCAGGCTGTCAGCGACATGATTGACGGCAAGGAACCACAAATCTCACATGAGGAGGCAAGAAAACTTGTGAACGACTTCTTCCAGAAACAGGAGGAGCGCGAGATGGAACGCCGCCGTGAGGCTGGCAAAGCAGCCAAAGAGGCTGGCGAGAAATATCTCGAGGAGAACCGCAAGAGCCCGAAAGTCATAGAGACACCTTCCGGACTGCAGTATGAAGTGCTGCAGGAAGGCACAGGACGCAAACCTGCCGCAACAGACACAGTGCGCGTGCACTATGAGGGACGACTCATCGACGGTACCATATTCGACAGCAGCATACAGCGCGGAGAGCCAATATCATTCCCTCTCAACGGCGTCATAGCAGGATGGACAGAGGGACTGCAGCTGATGTCTGAGGGTGCGAAATACCGCCTCCACATACCTTACAACCTCGCATACGGAGAGGCAGGAGCAGGCGCAAGCATACCACCATACGCAGCTCTCATATTCGACGTAGAGCTCATCGCTGTGGAATAATCCCACGGAAACAAGCTGAAGGACATACAGCAACAAGCTGAAGGGTAACACCCCACAGCATCCCTGACCACAAACGGATAGGAAACAAATAACAATAAACAAGAAATGAAGAAATTTACTTTCATGGCTCTCGCAGCCATCGCCGCAATAAGCATCAGCTCTTGTGGCAACAAAACTCCAAAGGCTGACCTCAAGTCAGACATTGACACACTCAGCTACGCCATAGGTATGGCACAGTCAAACGGTCTCTCACAGTATCTCGTTGAGCGCATGGGTGTCGACTCAACATACGTTGACGACTTCATCAAGGGTCTCAACGAGGGTGTCTCAGCAGGCGACGACAAGAAGAAGGCAGCCTACTATGCCGGCATCCAGATAGGCCAGCAAATCTCTAACCAGATGATCAAGGGCATCAACCACGAGATTTTCGGTGAGGACTCTACAAAGACTATCTCTCTGAAGAACTTCATGTCTGGCTTCATAAGCGGATATACAGGCAAGGGAGGCCTGATGTCTATGGAGCAGGCTGGCGTGACAGCACAGACAATGATGGAGCAGGTCAAGGAGCGCAGCATGGAGGCCCAGTACAGCGGCAATAAGATTGAGGGCGAGAAGTTCCTCGCAAAGAACAAGACAGCCCCTGGAGTGAAAGTGCTCCCTTGTGGCGTCCAGTATAAGATTATCAAGGAGGGAACAGGCGCTATCCCTGCCGACACTTCTGCCGTTAAGGTTCACTACGAGGGCCGTCTCCTCAACGACACAATCTTCGACAGCAGCTACCAGCGCGGCACACCTGCCACAATGCGTGTCAACCAGGTTATAAAGGGATGGACAGAGGTGCTCACAAAGATGCCTGTCGGCTCTGTATGGGAGGTCTACATACCACAGGAGCTCGCTTATGGACCACGTGAGGCTGGCCGCATCAAGCCTTTCTCTTGCCTCAAGTTCAAGATTGAGCTCATCGGTATCGAAGAGTAAAAGAAAGATGAGAAACATATCAGTAATACTGGCACTCGCACTCGTTGCGGGTGCCTCTTTGTCTGCTCAGGCAGCAGGCAAGAAGGATAAGAAACAGGGAAAGAAAGCCACAACCACCGTGGTGAAACAGCCCGTGGCGCTCAACACGGCAAATGACTCTCTCTCCTATGCGTCAGGACAGGCTCTCACAAGGGGCATGATGGACTATGTCATCGCACAGCTGAAGGTCGACACAACATATATGGCTGACTTCATCGGCGGAATACGCGAGGGCCTCACAAGCGGGGTGACATCCCAGCAGAAGGCTGTCGAAGCCGGACACCGCATCGCCAATATGGTAAGGGAGGACATGCTGCCACGCATGAAGGCCGATATGGGGAAAATGGGAGTGGAGATTGACTCTCTGCTGCTGACACGTGGATTTGTCGATGCTGTCGAGAATGATACAACAGTGTTCACACTGGACAAGGCTATCGGATACCAGGAGAAGGAAATCAGGGGTATCCAGAAGCGCATAGCAGACGAGAAACGCGCCGAGGGAAAGGCATGGCTCGATGCCAACGCCAAGAAAGAGGGCGTCAAGGTGACTCCTTCCGGACTGCAATACAGAATCATCAGGGAAGGCAACGGCGCTGTCGCCGCCAACGATGAGGAGGTTGAGGTGAAGTATGAGGGACGTCTCATTGACGGCACTGTGTTCGACAGCAGCTACACACGTAACCCACAGACAACATCATTCCGCCCATCACAGGTGATAAAGGGATGGACAGAGGCTCTGAAGATGATGCCCGAGGGCTCAGAATGGGAAGTGTATATCCCCCAGGAACTCGCATACGGAGAACGCCAGGCAGGAAAGATTCCGCCTTACTCAACCCTAATATTCAAGCTTGAGGTGGTGAAGGTGAAAAAGGATGAGAAACCTGCTGAGGATGCCAAGGACGGCAAGAAGGACAACAAGAAAGCTACCAAGGCAAAGCAGACTCCAAAGGTAAGGAAATAAACCTGGTATAGAACGAGGCATACAATAGCGAGAAGTATGCCACAAAAAGCGGCGAGGGCGCGCAGGAAGAAATAACCTGTGCGCCCTCGCTATATACTTTCACGGCCATTGCAGACTCATGCCCTGATATACCATAGGGAGAATTATGATGCGTGATCTACGGCCTGTGTGAATCACTCATATGCCTGCTCATGGACTCCAGAGACTGCTCTGCCGGAAGGGTCGTTCATGTTCTTCCAAGCTTCATCCCATTCAAGGGCCTTGGCTGTCGAGCATGCCACACTGGCCTCATGGGGCACAGCACGCGCGGCACTCTCTGAGGGGAAGTGCTCCTCGAATATTGAACGATAGTAATACTCCTCCTTGCAGAGCGGAGTATTGATGGGGAAACGCTCGGCAGCATGTGCCATCTGCTCGTCAGTGACAGCTTTCGAGGTTATCTCCTTCAGTGTGTCTATCCATGAATAACCCACACCATCAGAGAACTGCTCCTTCTGTCTCCACGCCACACTCTCAGGCAGCATGTCAGAGAAAGCCTCACGGACAATCTTCTTCTCCATGACTTTGCCCGGACACATCTTATACTCTGGATTGAGAGACATGGCTGTATCGAGGAACTCCTTGTCAAGGAAAGGCACGCGACCCTCTACTCCCCACGCCGCCAACGACTTGTTGGCACGGAGACAGTCATAGAGATGGAGCTTGGAGAGCTTGCGGACTGTCTCCTCATGGAACTCCCTGGCATCGGGAGCCTTGTGGAAGTATAGATATCCGCCGAAGACCTCATCAGCGCCCTCTCCCGAGAGCACCATCTTTATGCCCATTGACTTGATTACCCTGGCAAGGAGATACATCGGAGTGGAGGCTCTTACTGTCGTCACATCGTATGTCTCGATGAAGTATATGACATCACGAATGGCGTCGAGACCCTCCTGTATCGTATAGTTTATCTCATGGTGGACAGTGCCTATATAATCAGCTACGACCTTTGCCTTTGCCAAGTCTGGCGCTCCCTTTAAGCCCACAGCGAACGAGTGGAGACGAGGCCACCAGGCCTTCTCATCACCTTCTGCCTCGATACGGTGGGCAGAGAACTTCTTGGCTATGGCCGATGTGACGGACGAGTCGAGGCCTCCAGAGAGGAGCACTCCGTATGGGACATCACACATCAGCTGGCGCTTGACGGCTGCCTCAAGCGAGTCATGCACAGCCTGGACGCTTTCCTTATAAGAAAGGCGGGCTGTCTCGCCGGTCTCTCCTCCGCAGTCTTGTGGCATCTTCTCCATCCACTCACGTGTGTACCAGCGCTCCATCCTGGCTTGACGGGAGAAATAATAGTGACCGGGGATGAAGGGCTCATACTCGTCGCAGAAGCCCTCAAGGGCCTTGAGCTCAGAACCGACGTAGCACTTGCCGTCAGCGTCACGACCGATATATAGCGGAATGACACCTATCGGGTCACGTCCGATGATATACTCGTCGGTCTCCTCATCATACAGACAGAAGGCGAAGATGCCATTAAGGCGCTCGAAAATCCACTTAGGGTCGTCAGCGCCCATCGCTTTCCAGTCACGGTAGAGAGCGAGTATGACCTCACAGTCAGAACCAGTCTGGAAATCATAGCGTCCCTCATACCATTTGCGTATCTCGCGATGGTTATATATCTCGCCGTTGACAGCGAGCACTTGCTTCCTGTCTGGCGAGAAGAGCGGCTGCTGTCCTGACTCTGGGTCGACAATACTCAGGCGCTCATGGGCCAGAATAGCTGAGCCACCGACATATATGCCACTCCAGTCTGGACCACGATGGCGTATCTTCTGACTCATCTTCAGGGCTTTCTTACGTAATTCCGGGGTCTGTTCAGGGATGTTTAGTATACATGCTATTCCACACATGGCTGTAAGAGATTGGTTGTTTTAGTTGTTTGTAATAAGTTGTTATGTTATGTCCGGAAACACCATCCACGTAGCTGTCTTTGTGAAAGTGACGGTTTGCCGCAGTCTGGGATTGCGGCAAACCGGTAGCTGGAATGATATTCCGAAGGTCGTATGTCGATAAAGAATGATTAGCGGTTCATCAGTTGTAGCAAGCCTCGCCGTGCTCGTAGATATCAAGACCTTCCTCCTCGATGCGCTTGTCGCAACGCAGACCGTGGGTCTTCTTGATGACGTAGAAGAGAACGAAGGCGACAACGAATGTGAAGGCTGCTACAGAAAGAGCGCCAAGTGCCTGTACTCCGACTGAGCACTCCACACCGTCAATGGCCGTGTTGCAGAATATGCCTGTCAGCACAGTTCCGAGGAAACCGCCTACACCGTGCACAGAGACAGCACCTACAGGGTCGTCAATCTTGAGTTTCTTGTCTATGAAGCCTACTGAGAAACACATCACAACCGAGACTACGAAGCCTATCACTGCTGCTGCCCAGATGTCTACACAGTCGCATCCGGCTGTGATGCCAACAAGACCAGCGAGGACACCGTTACATACCATTGAGAGTGACGGCTTGCCGTCGATGAGCCATGTGTATACCATAGCTCCTATACCACCTGTCGCGGCTGCCATGTTTGTTGTGACGAAGACATGTGACATTGAGACCGCATTGTCATAGCCTGTCGCTGCCACAGTGGAGCAAGGGTTGAATCCGAACCATCCTACCCAGAGGCAGAAGACACCAAGCGCACAGAGTGTGAGGCTGTGGCCGGGTATAGCCTTTGACTTTCCATCCTTGCCATACTTGCCGATACGTGGGCCGAGGACGATGCTGCCAGCCAATGCCATGGCGCCACCTGCAAGGTGAACCACTGTCGAGCCGGCGAAATCATGGAATCCCATGGCTGACAACCAGCCGCCACCCCATGACCAGTGACCCTCGATAGGGTATATAATGGCAGAGGTGAGGACAGAGAAGATGATATACATCGAGAACTTTGTGCGCTCTGCCATAGCTCCAGAGACGATTGTTGCTGCTGTGGCGCAGAACACTGTCTGGAAGATGAACGAGCACTCGGCAGGGACATTAGAGTCTGAGCCAATGAAGCAGAAGCCTTCCCATCCGATGAAGTCAGAGCCTGCACCGTACATCAGTGAGTAACCTATTATCCAATAAAGAACAGAGCCGAACATGAAGTCGCAGAAGTTCTTCATGAGAATATTGGCAGAGTTCTTGGAGCGTGTCATGCCTGCCTCAACGAGCGCGAAGCCCGGCTGCATCCAGAAAACGAGCATAGCACCGAGCAATACCCATAACGTGTCAAGTCCGTTGACATAATCCTTTGGAGCCTCTGTGATAGCTGCAAGAGGCGTTGTGAACATAATATCTATCATAGTTGTGTTTGCGTTTGAGTCAGCCTCTATGGCTTATCGCCCTTCAAGGCCTGTTGTTTGTGTTGTTGTCTTGTATGATAACGAAGCGTTGGGAAGACGCCGGCACCCGCCTTGCGTGTTATCCTGAAAAAAGTCTGAGGCGGAGGCCTGCGTCGCGCTGAACATCAGATGCGCGGCGCGAGAGCGTATCTTCCTTCCGCTATCTTATGTTTGCTGACTTGTTATTTCTTATCTCTGAGGGCGGCTTATCCCTTGTCCCCGGGAAGAGTATCACTTGCCCCGGGAAGAGTATCCCTTGCCCCGGGAAGAGTTTATTTCTTGTCCCTGAGGACGGTGTCGCCGCTCTCTCCTGTCCTTATCGAGAATGTGTCGATAACATCTGAGACGAAGATACGTCCGTCGCCGACCTCTCCTGTGTGTGCCACCGTCAGGAACACTTTCACGGTAGGCTCCACAAACATGTCACGGCAGACAATCGTGATCTTCACACGCTCTATGTTGTCGGTGCTGTACTGTACACCACGATAGATACGCTCCTGCCTGCTTTGTCCAATGCCATGGACATCATGATACTCAAACCAGTCAATGTCTGATGCGAGAAGAGCTTCCTTCACCTCATCAAACTTGGTTTTGCGGATGATTGCTTCAATCTTTTTCATAATACCTATCAGTTTTTAATGAATTGAATGTATATTCTGTGTTTGTGCTGTCGTTTTGCTCGTTATCAGGTGCAAAGGTACGACTTTTTGTCATCATACAAAAGACAAAACTATCAAAATGATATTTACAAAATTAATGACATTGCATTATGTAAGTGACAACCCCATAATGCCTTTAAACTGAAAGGTAAAATGCGATTTTGGGTTACAGATTATAACGGACAATAAAAACATGCAAACAAATATGCAAAATATATTCATATTTCAATAAAATGTATTAATTTTGCACTCGAAAACGAACAATATGACATCATAACTTGTCATAAAGCAGACAAAAAGACAACCCGAAAAGATGACACAGAAGATACATTTCACGAAGATGCACGGTGCAGGAAACGATTATATTTATGTAAATACATTATTATATAATATACCCGACCCCTCAGCAGCGTCAATAGCATGGAGCCGACCACACTTCGGCATAGGCAGCGACGGACTGATACTCATAGGGCGTGCGACAAGGAACGATGCTGACTTCTCGATGCGTATCTTCAACAATGACGGCTCAGAGGCCATGATGTGTGGCAACGGCACACGATGCGTGGCGAAGTTCCTCCACGACAAGGGACTGACGAAGAAGAACCCCATACGCCTTGAGACACTCTCCGGAATAAAGGTGCTGAACCTGCATCTCGACGATGACGACAGGGTGGAGACAGTGACTGTCGACATGGGAGAGCCCAAGCTGAAAGAGCCAGGACAGTTCGGAGTGCATAACGGCGAGGCAAAGAACTGGGAGCTGACAGTAGCCGGACATCAGTTCTGCGGAACATTCGTATCGATGGGCAATCCCCACTTTGTGGTATTCACCGATGATGTTGAGCATCTTGACATAGAGAAATACGGCCCTCTCCTTGAGCATCATGAGGTCTTCCCCCAGCGCTGCAACATAGAGTTCGCCACGATAAAGGCTGACGGCACGATACGCATGAGGGTCTGGGAGCGTGGCTCGGGCATCACACTCGCTTGCGGCACAGGAGCCTGCGCGACAGCAGTGGCAGCCCATCTGACAGGACGCCGTCCACGCCAGAGCGACATAGAGATGGACGGCGGCACACTCAGCATAGAATGGAAGGCCGACGATAACCACATCATGATGACGGGCCCGGCGGCAATATCATTCGAGGGTGTTATAGACTTGGACATCTGACAACAACACAAGCACAGCGGAAAGCGGACAAAAAAGGAGCGCGACGGCGGCAGCCTGACACTCAGACAGACTTCCGGCCAGCCTCCACCGCACCGCAATAAAAAGAGGACAGCAGACTTAACCACAAACCGATAGACCCCAAACAGACGGGACAAGCCAGAGTAAAGGCAGAACCGGAGGGGGAAACGAAACATTATGACATTAGTTAACGAACACTTCCTGAAGCTCTCAAGCAACTATCTATTCGCCGACATCGCGAAGAAGGTTAACGCTTACAAGGTATCACACCCGAAAGAACGCGTCATCAGCCTTGGCATCGGTGATGTCACCCGCCCACTCTGCCCCGCGGTCATCGAGGCCATGCACAAGGCAGTCGACGAGATGGCGGACAAGGCAACATTCCGCGGATATGGCCCGGAGAGAGGCTATGACTTCCTGCGTGAGGCCATCATCAAGAACGACTTCCTCCCACGTGGCATACATCTCGACCCGTCAGAGATATTTGTCAACGACGGCGCGAAGAGCGACACAGGAAACATAGGCGACATAGTACGCTGGGATAACTCCGTCGGTATAACAGACCCTGTATACCCTGTATACATCGACTCGAACGCCATGATAGGGCGTGCCGGCACATATGCTGACGGTAAATGGAGCAATATAAGCTACATGCCAGCCACAGAGGAGAATGATTTCTGTCCTGCCATCCCTGACCACCGTGTCGACATGATATACCTCTGCTACCCGAACAATCCTACAGGCACAGTGCTGACACGCAAGCAGCTGAAGCGTTGGGTAGACTACGCGATAAAGAACGACGCTATCATATTCTACGACGCGGCATACGAGGCATACATCCAGGAGGAGGATATCCCACACTCCATCTACGAGATACGCGGCGCGAAGAAGTGCGCCATAGAGTTCCACTCATACTCAAAGACAGCCGGCTTCACAGGCGTCCGCTGCGGATATACGGTCATCCCAAAGGATGTCAAGGCATCGACACTCGACGGCAAGGAGCGCATAGAGCTCAATCACCTGTGGGACCGCCGCCAATGTACCAAGTTCAACGGTACAAGCTATATCTCACAGCGTGCGGCAGAAGCCATCTACACCCCAGAAGGCAAGAAGCAGGTGAAGGAGACTATAGACTACTATATGACCAATGCGGGCCTCATGCGTGAGAGACTTCAGCGTCTGGGCCTCTCTGTCTACGGTGGTGTCAACGCACCTTACCTCTGGGTGAAGACTCCAAACGGCACCGCCTCATGGAAATTCTTCGAGGAGATGCTATACGGTGCAGGCGTGGTATGCACACCGGGTGTAGGATTCGGCCCATCAGGAGAGGGCTATGTCAGGCTGACAGCTTTCGGCAACCGTGAGGATGTCGAGGAGGCCATGGGACGCATCGAGACATGGCTGAAAGGATAACATGCGGGGACTCAGACATGCAGCACAGCTTCACAGGCAAGGGCCAGCAGAACCCCCTGATATGTCTCTGACAGGTATAAATCACAGAATATTAGACACAAACACAAAATAAATCGCGACTTTCCACGTTATATCTCTTAAAGAGAAACGTATAGACCGCGACAACACAATGTTCTTAAAGTAAAAAGATTATGACAACATTCAGGAGATTAGGTGCTCTCGTCATCGGAATGATGGCCATCACCACAGCGACTAACGCACAGGACAAGGTAGAGGCAAGTGTATCGGCCGACCTCGTAAGCAAATACGTATGGCGTGGCCAGGACCTCGGCGCTGCTGCTATCCAGCCATCAGCAGGAGTGTCATACAAGGGTCTCTCACTCTCAGCATGGGGCTCATACGGCCTTGTAAACTCTGGCGAGGAGGAGCTTGACCTCACACTCTCTTACTCTGTAGGCGGACTGAACATCGGTGTGACAGACTATTTCTGCGGTGCCGACGCCAAGTATTTTGAGTACTCAGCCCACAAGACAGCCCACGTGTTCGAGGCGAACATCGGCTATGACTTCGGCCCGGTGTCACTTCAGTGGTTCACGAACTTCGCTGGCGCAGACGGTGTGAACAAGGATGGTGACAGAGCATATTCTTCATACGTGGAGCTGAACGCGCCATTCAAGCTCGGCGGCTTGGACTGGGACGCGACAGTTGGTGCGGTACCATTCGAGACATCATTCTATGCCGACGCTACAGGATTCGCAGTGACAAACATCTCGCTGAAGGCATCAAAGGAGCTCAAGGTGACCCCAACATTCACTGTACCGGTATTCGCAGCCATCAACACCAACCCTTCAACACAAAAGGCATACTTCACATTCGGCATAACGCTCCAGCCATAATCCTCATGTGTGAGGACCACAGATGGCATTCACGACAAGGCCATAGGGCGTAAACAAAACATACCAAGAGAAAGAAAAAAAGAATAACAACCAGAAATAACATATCAAAGACAATGGCAAACTTAAGATTCCAGGCAGTAGCTTCTGCCTCAAAGAAGAAGCCTCTTGAGGTCGTGGCCCCAATTGAGCGCCCGTCAGAGTACTACGCAAAGTACGTCTTCACACGTGCTAAGATGTACAAGTATCTCCCATCAAAGGTTTACGAGAAGATGGTCGACGTGATAGACAACGGCACTCCGCTTGACCGTTCTATCGCCGACGCAGTGGCAGCAGGCATGAAGCAATGGGCCGAGGAGAATGGCGTGACCCATTATACCCACTGGTTCCAGCCTCTCACAGAGGGCACAGCCGAGAAGCACGACTCATTCATAGAGCATGACCACAAGGGTGGTATGATAGAGGAGTTTGAGGGCAAGCTTCTCATGCAGCAGGAGCCAGACGCATCATCGTTCCCCTCTGGCGGTATCCGCGCCACATTCGAGGCCCGTGGCTACTCAGCGTGGGATCCGACATCGCCAGTCTTCATCATCGACGACACACTCTGTATCCCAACAGTCTTCATATCATACACGGGCGAGGCTCTCGACTACAAGGCTCCTGTCCTCCGCGCTCTCTCAGCAGTCAACAAGGCCGCCACAAGCGTAGCACAGTATTTCTATCCAGACGTGAAGAAGGTTGTGTCAAACCTTGGCTGGGAGCAGGAGTACTTCCTCGTTGATGAGGAACTCTACGCAGCACGTCCTGACCTCATGATGACAGGCCGCACGCTGATGGGCCATGACTCGGCAAAGAACCAGCAGATGGAAGACCACTACTTCGGCATCATCCCCGAGCGTGTCGCACAGTTCATGCGTGAGCTGGAGATAGCAGCCCTTGAGCTTGGCATCCCATGCAAGACACGCCACAACGAGGTAGCCCCGAACCAGTTTGAGGTAGCCCCGATATTCGAGGAGACAAACCTTGCCATCGACCACAACATGCTCCTCATGTCGCTCATGAAGCGTGTTGCCCGCAAGCACGGATTCCGTTGCCTTCTCCACGAGAAGCCATTCGCAGGCATCAACGGCTCAGGCAAGCACAACAACTGGTCGCTGTCGACAGACACAGGCGTGCTTCTCCACGGCCCCGGCAAGACTCCTATGGACAACCTCCGCTTCGCAGTGTTCGTCGTAGAGACCCTTATGGGTGTGTACAAGCATAACGGACTGCTGAAGGCATCAATCATGTCAGCTACCAACGCCCACCGCCTTGGAGCCAACGAGGCACCTCCCGCTATCATATCATCATTCCTCGGCAAGCAGGTATCAGACCTTCTTGAGGCACTGGAGAAGTCTGACTCGAAGGATGTCTTCAACCTTGCAGGCAAGCAGGCCATGAAGCTTGATATCCCTGTCATCCCAGAGCTGATGATAGACAACACTGACCGCAACCGCACCTCACCATTCGCATTCACAGGCAACCGCTTCGAGTTCCGCGCTGTAGGCTCAGAGGCTAACTGCGCGTCGGCCATGATTGTGCTTAACACAGCAGTGGCAGAGGCCCTTACAAACTTCAAGACCCGTGTTGACGCTCTCATCGAGAAGGGCGAGGAGAAGTATGAGGCTATCGTCAAGGTGCTCCGTGAGGACATCGTCACCTGCAAGCCTATCCACTTCGACGGCAACGGATACTCTGACGAGTGGGTCGTTGAGGCAGAGAAGCGTGGTCTTGACATTGAGAAGTCATGCCCTAAGATTTTCGACCGCTACCTCGACCCTGAGTCTGTTAAGATGTTCGAGACGATGGATGTCATGAAGGAGTATGAGCTCAAGGCACGCAACGAGGTGAAGTGGGACACATACACAAAGAAGATACAGATTGAGGCACGTGTGCTCGGCGACCTCTCTCTCAACCATATCATACCGACTGTGACACGCTACCAGAGCGAGCTTGTAGAGAATGTCGAGAATATGTACAAGATATTCGACAAGGCAGAGGTAGAGGTTCTCACAAAGCGCAACAAGGACATCATACGTGAGATAGCACAGCGCATCGAGAAGATCGAGGCTGGTGTGGCAGAGCTCGTTGACAACCGCAAGATTGCCAACAAGATTGAGAGCGAGCGCGAGAAGGCAATCGCATATCATGACACTGTGGCACCATTGATGGAGTCCATACGATATGAGATAGACAAACTGGAGCTTCTCGTCAGCGACGAGCTCTGGACTCTGCCTAAGTATCGTGAGCTGCTATTCATCAGATAGTTTACGTATACACAGAGCGGGAATGGCAAGCGGCGTGACATCATGCGCGATGCACGCTATGCCATACATGAGAGCCCGCTCTGCCAAAGAAGAACAAGGAAAACAGGAAATGATTGAAAACAATCTATTTCTTTTATTGGTTGTTTAAGTTTGCGGGGTCTTGTCTGCGTGAGCAGGCAAGACTCTTATTTCATATAGTTACGAG
>OBLI01000618.1_pt1 | contig 37517 bp, 19 predicted proteins | sample 1519701 | NCBI WGS metagenome assembly OBLI01 (sample SAMEA3663005, study PRJEB22513) | pig gut metagenome | biome: pig gut; feature: pig-associated habitat; material: faeces | place: France | collected 2012
ATGTTATGATTGCCGCTTTTATGCTGATGATTTCATCAGCAGTGGCACAGGTAACTACGTCTGGCATGTCGGGTAAGGTAAAGGCTGATAACGAGGATGTTATCGGTGCTACGGTGGAAGCCGTCCACACTCCTTCGGGCACACGCTACGTAGCAGTAACAAACACCAAAGGTCAGTTTAATATCAATGGTATGCGTTCTGGTGGTCCTTACGAGGTCACCATCAGCTACATTGGTTATGAGACCAAGAAGGTGAATGGTGTAGTACTCCAGCTCGGTGAGACTTACAACCTCAACACCACAATGAACGAAGACACTCAGGTGCTCGGAGAAGTGGTTGTTCAGGGTAAGGCTTCTAAACTCAACATCGAGAGAATGGGTGCTACTACGAACATCACAAGCGCTCAGATGGCTGCCGTGCCAACTGTAAGCCGTTCTATCACAGACATGACTCGCCTCTCTCCCTACGGAGGTAACGGAATGACATTCCAGGGCTCTGACGGTCGTACTGCTAACTTCACTGTTGACGGTGCCGATTTCAACCAGAACTTCGGACTCTCTGATGCTCTTCCTGGTGGAGGTAATCCTATCTCTATCGACGCTATCGAGGAAATGCAGGTGGTTATCTCTCCGTTTGATGTACGTCAGACCAACTTCATCGGTGGTGGTGTGAACGCTATCACTAAGTCGGGTACCAACACATACAAGGGTTCTGCTTATATCTATCACAAGAATGAGAACCTTCGTGGTGATGCCGTTGACAATCAGCAGATTCCAAGTGCGCGCGAGAAGGACCGTCAGACTACTTACGGATTTACTCTCGGAGGACCTATTATCAAGGATAAGCTCTTCTTCTTCGCCAGTGGTGAACTCGTAAAGACTCCTACTATAGCCAACCGCTGGATGGCTTCGGAGGATGGTGTGGCTGATGCCGACAACTATATCTCAAAGTGTACTCTTGCCGACCTTCAGCGCGTGAGCGAGCATGTTAAGAACAAGTACGGATATGACACCGGTTCTTGGACCAGCTTCCCTGCCGACGAAGAGAATTACAAGATTCTTGCACGCATCGACTGGAACATCACCAACAATCATCACTTGGCTCTTCGCTATAACCATACAAAGAACACTGCATGGAATGCCCCCAACTCAACATCTATGGACGGTGGCTCTCGTTCAGCTTTCGCACGTATGTCACAGTATTCAATGTCGTTTGCCAACTCGATGTATTCAATAGAGAATATCGTTCACTCGTTCTCTTTTGATTTGAACAGCCGATTTGGCGATAACCTCTCCAACCAGTTCCTTGCCACTTACTCAAAACTCGACCAGGTGCGTGGAACAAATTCTGCTGAGTTCCCATTCATCGACATTCTCGATGGTTCGGGTGACATCAACAACTATATGGCTCTTGGATATGAGCTCTTCACATATAATAACGCCGTGCACAATACCGTATGGAACATTAAGGATGATGTGACATACTATATGGGTAACCACAAACTTATGGCTGGTATCGGATTTGAGCATCAGATGGCTGACAATGCTTATATGCGAAATGGTACTGGTTATTATCGTTACAATAGCGTTGATGACTTCATCAATGGTGCTGCTCCTCAGGTCGTTTGTCTTACATACGGTTATAACGGCGAGAGCAATCCAACAGCACGCGTGCAGTATGGCAAGCTTGGTATCTATCTTCAGGATGAGTGGAACGCAACTGAGCGTCTGAAGCTCACTGGTGGTATCCGTTTTGATACATTCATATTCAACAATGGTGACCTGATGACAAACAATGCCATCAAGGAACTTGATTATTATGGAAAGCATATCGATACAGGTAAGTGGCCTTCAACCAAGCTTATCCTCTCGCCGCGTATCGGATTCACATACGACGTGCTTGGCGACAAGACTTTGAAGTTCCGTGGTGGTACAGGTCTTTTCCAGGGTCGTCTGCCACTCGTATTCTTCACTAACATGCCTACCAACGGCGGTATGGTGCAGTATCAGGCTCAGCTCAACGAGAAGAACACCGACATGAACCAGTTTGCAGGTGGTCTTGTGACAGATGCTAATGGCAAGGCAACAGTTGCTGCACTTCGTGATAAACTGATTGGTATGGGCTATCCAGAGGGCATCACACCGGAAAAGGGTACAGTGCCTTCTTCTATCTGCGGTGTTGATCGTTCATTCAAGATGCCACAAGTGTGGAAGACTTCATTTGCCATCGACTACAACTTGCCTACATCATTCCCGATGTCGGTAACTGCAGAGTATATCTACAACAAGACTGTAAATGCAGCTATCCTGAAAGACTGGGCAGTGCCTTCGATGGCGGGATTCCCACGTCTCAACGGTGCTGACAACCGTGCTCTCTTCCCTGCTGGATTCCAGACAATGAAGAGCGCATACGTACTTGAGAACACAAGCAAGGGATATGGATGGTCGGCAAGTCTCACATTGAACGCACGTCCTATTGAGACCCTCAGCCTCATGGCTTCTTATACACACTCTATGGCTAAGGAGATGACAAGTCTGCCTGGTTCTAACGCTTCTTCAGTTCTCAACTATGTTACTACCGTGGAAGGTCCTAACAACATGCACCTCCACAATGCTGAGAACATCACTCCCGATCGTTTCATCCTCTCTGCCACTCACCATGACAAGCATGGCAACCACGTGAGCATCATCTACGAGGCTTATCGCGGTGGCTACAACTACTCATATGCTATGGTCAATGATATCAACGGCGACGGATACAACTACGATGCTCTCTATATCCCGACCGACGAGCAGGTGAAGAACGGTGAGTTCCGCTTCAAGACTCAGGATGATGCAGACCGCTTTATGGCTTTCGTTCACAAAGATGATTATCTGAGCAGCCACCAGGGCGAGTATGCTGAGTCATACAGTGTATATAATCCTTGGGTTCATCGTGTTGACCTCGGTTACAAGCACGACTTCTCTCTGAAGCTTGGTAAGACAAAGCACACTCTCCAGCTAAGCTGCGACATCAAGAATGTGCTTAACATGTTCAACTCAAGTTGGGGTGTTGCCAAGATTATGAATACCGACTTCCAGTCAAGTGGTATTGGACGTATCCTCAAGTATGAGGGTGTTGATGCTCAGGGATATGGCGTATATTCTACTCCGGCCTCTATCAATCGCGACACCAAGACATGGATTAAGAATCACGCCATCGGACAGTGCTGGTATGCTTCTGTTGGTATCAAGTATATTTTCAACTAATATAATTAATAGAATAATATGAAACTGAAATATTTCGTTCCAATGTTCATCATGGCGCTTGCCATGCTGACAAGCTGTAGCGACGATGAGGTCGTGACATATCCTGATGGACTTCGCGTTTCTTCTTCTTATATGGCTTTGCCTGTTGAGGGTGGCTCGGCATCAATTGACGTTTATTGCAAACAAAAGTGGGAGGTGGATACCGTAGGCGCATTCCCAAAGAAAGAGCCATGGTTTGACTACTCCGTATCCTCGTCTGACAAGGGACAGGTGCTTACTATTACTGCAGATGAAACTCTCGATGGTCGTAGCACTTCTATCAAGCTTGTGACAGAGGGTGGCACAACTCAGATTATCAACGTGATGCAGGGACTCTCAACCGTATCGACTGCCACTTGTGCTGAGGTTATCGCTGGTCCTGACAGTAAGACTTATCAGGTGAAGGGTGTTTGTACAAGTATTGCTAATACAACATATGGTAACTGGTATTTGAAAGATGATACTGGTGAGATTTATATCTATGGTACGCTCGATAAGAATGGTAAGGAGAAGAACTTCCTCAGTCTTGGTCTTGAGGTAGGTGACGAAGTGATTGTTCAGGGTCCGAAAACTACTTACGGCTCTACCGTTGAGCTTGTTAATGTGACCGTCATTGCAATCAACAAGTCGCTTATCAAGGTTGACTCTACTTATGTAGGTGGTGTGGCAAGCAACGAACTGCCTCTCGAAGGCGGTGAACTTACTGCATACGTAACCTGCAAGGGTCAGGGTGTATCGGTTGACATTCCCGAGGATGCCAAGGATTGGCTCTCTATTGCCGCTATCAAGAATGGTGGCTCAGAGGTTGTCTTCAAGGCTGCTCCTAATGCAGGTGGCGACCGCAACACTACCGTTATCTTCAAGACCACCGACGGCAAGAAGGAATACACCTCTCAGATGACAATCGCCCAAAAGGGTGCTATTGTTCCTCTGACAGTGGCAGAATTTAATGCCAAGGAGGTTGGCGATGTTCAGTATCGTCTCACTGGTCTTGTAACCAAGGTGGATGATGCTGCCGCAGGTAAGTACTATATCAGCGACTACACAGGTCAGGTATATGTTTATAAGGCATCTGGCGAAGTCTCTCTTAATGATGTAGTCACTATCGTTGGTAAGCATGCCGAATTTAAGGGTACACCTCAGGTGGGTAGTGGAAAGCTCGAGGAAGTATGTGCCTCTGCTGAGCCTATCTCACTTGCCGACTTCAATGCCGCTGCCGACGACAACGACAAATTCTATGTCCTCACAGGTAAGATTGTCGAGATTGTCAACGACAAGTATGGCAATGTGTATATTGAGGATGAGAACGGCGAGAAGGTTTATCTCTATGGAGTATATGGTGATTGGACTGGTGAAAACAAGCAGTACTTTATTAAGGATAATGCAATCGCTGTTGGCGATGAAATAACTGTAGTGACCATCAAGACATCACATAATGATGCTCCTCAAGGTAAGAACGCTGTTTGCTTCGGTGTAAAAAAGGCTGAATAATACGTCATTTAGTTAATCTATATTGTTTCGGCGGCATAACCCTAATAGGTGTTATGTCGCCGATTTAGTGTAGTATGGTATTGTTTTACTGTTGCTTAACCAAATAAACGATGGTGGGAAGGTGGTCGCTGAATCCGTTCATCCACATTCCGCCAGAGAATGTGCGCAGGGGATAACCCTTGTTCTTGCCTTCCTGCTGCAGCATATAACTGCGCTGGAATATCTGATGCTTGATATACTTCAGTGTGCTGTAGTCCTTCTTGCCGTCCTGACAGAGAAGGTTAGGGGAGAGGATAATCTGGTCGAACAGGTTATTGCCTCCGTCGTATTTGATAGTGCCGTTGCCGTCAGATAATGTCTTCCACCATGGATTGAACATGTCTCCCTGCTTTACATCCGAAATCTTTTTTCTTGCGCGAAGCGACTTTGCCATTGAGGGGTCGGTGGGGTCGTCGTTCATATCTCCCATCACAATAACCTTTAGTGAGGGTTGGGCGGCAATGAGCGAGTCCTTGATGTGGCGCACTTGTTCGGCTCCCTGCTCGCGATAGAACGATGTGGCTGCACGACTGGGCAGATGGCATACGATCACGGCAATGTCCTCGTCGGCAATACGTCCTTTCACAGTGAGGAATCCGCGGGTAAGGAATGCACTGTCTTTCTCCAACTTCTGCACATAGGGATATAGATGCACATCGGTTGGGGTGAAGAGTTTGGGGTTATACAACAGGGCACAATCCACTCCTCGACGGTCGGGACCTTCGACGTGACAGAACTGGAAGTTGCGGGCTTTCAATGCTGGCTCGGCACATAGGTCGGAGAGAGCTCGCGCATTCTCCACCTCGCTCACGCCTATTACGGCGCAACCTACGTTCTTCAGCAAGTCGGTGCCCATCTCTGCCAATACGCGCGACATGTTTCCCAATTTGCTTTTGTATTTCATGGCATTCCATTTGTTGGAGCCAGTGGCAAGATACTCATAGTCGTTCTTTCCTTCGTCGTGGCATGTGTCGAAGAGATTCTCCAGATTATAAAATCCGATGCCATAAACCTTAAGCTTTTTCTCCTGTGCCATCACATTTGTGGCAACGGCGATGAGCAATGCAATGATGATGTGTCTCATAATTCTTATGCCTTATTATATATTACGTATTTTCTGTGGCACTAATTGCCAATTTTGGTGCAAATATCGGAAAAAATATCGAATAAAACGAATTGAAATGAAATTTTCTCATAAAAAAGTAGATTATTTAGAAATAAAATGCTATCTTTGCCCCAAAATTATTGAAATATATAAATTATATATGAAGAAAAAGCTGACATTGGCTATCCTCGCCCTTCTTAGCTCGTCGATGATGACAGCACAGGTGGAGGATAAGAAAACGGAAGGAGAAGGCGACAAGGACGAGTCGGCATTCACTTTCACTGAGTCGCAACTTGGTGAAGACGATGACATGTCGCAGAATGTCACCATCGTCAACTCCAACAGTAATATCTACGCCAACGAGGTGGGGTATCTGTGGAGTCCGGTGAGATTCCGCTATCGTGCCTTTAATCAAAAGTACAACGACGTGTATATCAACGGTGCGCTGATGAATGACGCCGAGTCAGGACAGTTTAGGTATTCGCAAGTGGGCGGTCTGAATAATCAGACACGAAGCGGTGAATATTCCTTGCCCTTCGAGGCTAACAATTTCTCAATGCCGTCGATGGGAGGTGCGAACAACTACAATTTCCGTCCTTCGGCAATGCCTATAGGCAACAAGGCCGCATTGAGTGTAGCCAATCGTAACTATACCCTACGTGGAATGTATTCCTACAGTAGCGGTCTTAACGACAAGGGATGGGCTGTGGCTGCCGCTCTCACATATCGCTGGGCCGACAGAGGATATGTGGAGGGAACATTCTACAACTCCCTGTCATACTTCCTCGGCATCGAGAAGGTGACGGGAAATCACTCAATCTCTTTCGTGACATGGGGTAATCCAACGGAACGTGCATCTCAGGGTGCATCTACCGACGAGATGTATTGGATAGCCAATGACAGATACTATAATCCTTATTGGGGATATCAGAACGGAAAGAAGCGTAACTCAAGAGTAATCAATGATTTCGCACCGACAGCATTGCTCACTTGGGATTGGAAAATCAATGACGACATGAAGCTCACCACGTCGCTCACTGGTAAGTATAGCATGTATAAGAGCACCAAACTCAATTATAACAATAGCGACAACCCGCAACCAGACTACTGGAAGGTGCTGCCAAGTAGCTACTTCAACGTATGGAACGAGGATGACAACAGCTATCGCACTGAGTCGGCATGGGATGCATGGAACAATGCATACAACTGGCTCTCTTTGTCGAAGGTCAACCGTCAGATTGACTTCGACCGTCTATATGCTGCCAACGTGAGTGCAAGTCAGCAGGGGGCTGATGCCATGTACTATATTCAGGCTAAGCACAATAACCAGCTTGACTTCAAACTGTCATCCACACTCGACATGAAACTCGACGACAGGCAGAAACTGGTGATGGGAATGAACCTCGGAACGACAAAGGGAATGCACTATCAGACTATGGATGACATGCTCGGTGCCACACAGTTTCATAACATCAACTACTATGCGCTCGGCAAGTATGACATCAATTCGGAGCAGGTGCAGTATGACCTTAACAATCCCAATGCCAAGGTGGGTGACGGCGACCGATTCGGTTATGACTACAATATCCTAGTGGATAGGGCTGATTTCTGGACTACCTATAGCGCTACTCTCTCGAGGATGCATGCCTTTGTGAGCGCTAGGGTGGGAGGCACACAGATGCAGCGCGACGGAAAGATGCGCAACGGACTGGCTAAGGACAACTCCTACGGTAAGAGCGGTACGGCTCGCTTCCTCGATGGTGGCGGCAAGATTGGATTGTCGTTCAATCTCGGAATGGGTAATATCATACAGCTCGGAGCTGGATATGAACTGCGAACTCCTACTGCTTACACTGCTTTTGCATCTCCCGAAATCAATAACGACTTTGTGGCTAACCTCAAGAACGAGAAGGTCTTGTCGGCGGAATTAGGATATAGCCTGAACACATCGTGGGTAAGAGCTAATGTGAATGCCTACTACTCGCGCATAAAAGATGCTACGGAATGGCAGTGCTTCTACTTTGATAATGCCAACTCGTTCTCTTACGTGTCGCTAACAGGTGTGGAGAAGGAATACTATGGTGTGGAATACGGATTGAAGTTTAAAATCACGTCGGCCTTCAGCATTCAGGCTGTGGGAACGGTGAGCGAGGCTAAGTATGCCAACGATGCCAACGTAAGATACATGCTCTCTACAAGTGGTGATTACGGCAACGACATCTGTCATCTCAAGGGAGTGCGCGAGGCAAGTACTCCTCTCCTTGCCCAGAGTCTCACGCTCAGCTACAGTAACAAGGGATGGTTTATCGACCTCACGGGCAACTACTACGACCATATTTATCTCTCGCCGTCGGTATATTACAGATATGACGAGATATGCGAGCATGACAATGATGGTAATGCTATCGTTCCCGACCAATTGGAGGGCAATGGCGGATTTATGCTCGACGCAAGCATAGGCAAACTCATCCGACTGAGGAAAGGACAGCTCTCCATCAACCTTACTCTCACCAATATCCTCAACAACAGGGATATATGCACTGGCGGATATGAGCAGAGCCGAGACAACTTGACCTCATCGGGCAACTCGCGAGGATATGTATTCTCGATGAACCCCAAGAAGTTCTATGCATACGGCACTAACGGTATGCTCAACTTTACTTATAGATTCTAAAAACTCATGACAATGAAGAACGTGAAATATATCATAATGGCTTGTATATGCTGCATGATGACGGCATGTATGGACGATGACTGGGACAATCCCGGAAAAACCACTGCCGAGACCTTTGGTAATAATGCCATCGAGGAGACTAACGTGGTGACTATCAAGGAACTGAAGGATACGTACAAGTCAACACTGTCCCAGCAATATGGTCTTACAGCTATTGGTAAGGATGTGAAGATAAAGGGCCGCGTATTGGGTAATGACATCGAGGGCAACGTATATTCAAAGGTTGTCATTGACGATGGAACCGGAGCTATCATCATAAGCGTGGGCGAGGGTGGCATTTTTGCCTATCTGCCCGTGGGACAGGAGATACTCGTTGACTTGTCGAAACTCTGGATTGGCACTTATGGTTATCAGCCACAGATCGGTGTGTATTACGAGAATGCCTCGGGCAAGACTAATGTGGGACGTATCAGTAGGGCTCTATGGAATCAGAGCTACAAACTCATTGGCACTCCTGATGCCTCGAAGGTCACTCCTATAGTGTTTGATGCTTCAAAAGCCAAGGACTCCAATTATATGAGCGAGAACGTGGGCCGACTGATGACTATTGAGGGCGTTACCCTAAAGAATGCCAACGGCAAGACAGTGTGGGCTGCCGAGGCTGACGCTCAGGGAAACCAGACAGAGGTGAACCAGGGTATCACTGGACTGAGCAATGTGTATGTGCGCACTAGTACATACGCTGATTTCGCTAACTCGGTGATTCCTAGTGGAAAGGTGGATATCACAGGTATCTTCACCCGCTACGGCTCTGACTGGCAGATTTATCTCCGTACGTCTGATGACGTTAAGGCTAATCAGTAAATTAGGAATTAGGGATTAGGTTTTTTATTAATGACAAATTAGAACATACAAGATATGAAAAAGATTTTTTATTCATTATTCGCTATTTCGATGGCTATATTCTCGCTCACAGGTTGTGAGGACGTGCCTGAACCATACAACATGCCCGAAAAACCGGGTACTGGTGGAGACCAAGGTGGGGGAGGACAGCTTGAAGGCACTGGTGCCGGTACTCTGCTCGACCCATTCGACTGTATTGCTGCCATCAATTATGCCACAGCCCTTGGTGCTGATGTCGAATCTACTGAGGATGTGTATATCAAGGGTAAGGTGGTGAGCATCACCGAGGAATACACTACCAACTATGGCAATGCCTCGTTTGACATTTCTAATGACGGCGAGAACAAGAACACCTTCAAGGTATGGCGTGCGCTCTATCTCGGCAACAAGAAATATACGAGCGACAAAACACAGATTAAGGTGGGAGATGAAGTCATCATCTGTGGTAAGGTGATCAACTATTATGGCAATACTCCCGAGACCGTACAAGGCAAGGCTTATCTCTATTCGCTCAATGGAGTGACTGAGGAAGGCGGCTCTGAAGGAGATAATGAAGGTGACTTTGGTGAGCAGAAAGGCTCGGGTACTGTCGATGATCCCTACAACTGTGCCGCTGCATTGGCTTTCACTTCTGCACTCGGTAAGGATGAAAAGTCAGAAAAGGAAATATACATTAAGGGAATTGTGTCAAACATCAAGTATGAATATGACACTAACTATGGTAATGGTACATTCAGCATCTCTGATGACGGAACGTCTAAGAATGAGTTCCTTGTATGGCGTGCCCTCTATCTTGGAAATGTGAAATATACAGCCGGACAGGAACAACCGCATGTGGGTGACGAGGTTATCATCTGTGGTAAGGTGGTCAACTATTATGGCAACACTCCTGAGACTGTTCAGGGCGAGGCTTATCTCTACTCCTTGAAATGCAATTACACAGGCGGCGGTGACGAACCAGGTGGTGGTGATGATAATCCTGGAGGTGAAGTAAGCGGTAATTCACTCTCAGTCACATTCGCTGATTTCGGATGGGAGAACCAGACCGCTTTGGAGGTAGTCACACTTACTGATGGCACAACACTTTCTTTTGATGCCGGTGGAAATAACAACGGACCGAAGTATTACACAACTGGAAATGCAGTGCGTATGTATCCGAAGAACAGTGTAGTCATCAACTCTTCAAAGAAGATTGCATCTATTAAGATAACGTGCGACAACTACAATGGCACTCTATATAATGCAAGTGGAGACATTTCTTCCAACCCTGGCTCTGTGTCTATAAGTGGTGACGACCTCCTCATCTCGGGCATCAATGCCTCGAAGGTCACTCTCACCAATGTGTCTTCTACTTCTGGAGCACCAAGCCAGTTGCGTGCCAAATCGATTGTAATCACTTATGCGGAATAAATACATTATTAACAATTTTAAATATTATGATTATGATTAAAACTTTACGTTATTCATTGCTGAGCCTTTTGGTGCTCGTATGTGGAAGTGCATTTGCACAGAAGACAGTCATTTTTGACGCCACAGTAGATTCTTATGGTAATAATGAGACCACGGATGACATCGTTTTGACTAAGGACGGCGTGACGCTTGCTGTAACTCAGGGTAACTTTGGTAATGGTTCGCAGTTCAGAATCTTCAAGGGACAGAGCATTACAGTATCTGCTGAAAGTGGAAATGTGACCTCCATTGTTTTTACATGCACAGCATCTAATACTACAAAGTATGGCCCTGGTTGTTTTGCTCAACTTGATGGCTACACTTACGATGAAAAAGTAGGTACTTGGGTAGGTAGTGCCCCTGAGGTTACTTTCTCGGCCGCGTTAAATCAGGTACGTGCTACAAAAATTGAGGTTACTGTAGCTGAGGCAGGGCAGGTGATAATTTCAAAGCCTGCTGTCTCTGGAGCGGAATATTTCCTTGAGACAACGGAAGTTACTCTGGAGGCTGCTGAAGGTGACATCTACTACACAATCGACGGAACAGAGCCTACAGCTGCTTCCACTAAGTATGAGGCTCCTTTCACTCTTGACGCTTCTGCCACAGTGAAGGCTATTGCTGTTAAGGATGGAAAGTCAAGCGATATTGCTGAGAAGACTTTTGAGAAGATTAGCGTAAATGACATAGTTATTGGCAGTACTCTTAATATGAAAGAGGATGCTAAATGGCAGAGAGTTACTCTCTTCAATGCTGAGGTGATATACGCAAGTGGCGCACAGGTGTATTTGCGTCAGGGTGTTGACGCCGCTATCTTCTATGGACTTGGATTCCCGTCAGACCTCAAGCGAGGCGACATTATTTCTGGACAGATTATCGTTGATTATACCCTCTACAATGAGATGCCAGAGTTTAAAAAGAACGCATTAACAGACGTTTCTGCACTTACAATTACCGAGGGTGAAGAGGAAATAAAGCCTATTTCGGCTACCATTGATGACCTCAAGAGTGGACTATATAAGTGTAACGACGTGATCATTGAGGGTCAAATTGTAAATGAGGATGGAAATAATTACATTAAAGATGCCGAAGGCAATACAATCCTGCTTTATAAAGGTATTGATGTCACTGAATATGTAAACAATGGAAAGACATATTTCATTGAGGGCATTTATTTTGGTATCTATAAGGGCACACACGAGGTTCTTCCTCTCTCTGTCCTGGAGAATGATCCTACTGCTATCTCTGACGTAAAGGCTGAGGTTGCTTCTGACAACGTTATTTACAACCTTGCCGGTCAGCGCATGAGCAAGCTCTCTAAGGGTATCAACATCGTTAATGGCAAAAAGATTATCAAGTAATAATAAATCGAGGATAATCATATTTTGATGAAGAATATTAAAATCTATATGCTGCTTGCCGCCACCATGCTCATGGTGGCGGCTTGTGGCTCTGATGATGACGACCTGGGGGGAACCTCAGGTGGTGGCAACAACCAAAAGGTGCTCAACGTTAATAAGAATAATAACGCTGAACAGCCAGAGGTGGCAAGACTCGAATTTCCACGGCTAAACGGTGGAAACAGTGTAGTAATAGTACATAAAACGGATGATGCCTTCGGACTCAACTTCTGCACGGAGTGGGACTATGGCAAGATGTCGCAACGATGGTCGTGCTATCAGATGTATAATGGATATGGAGGTAATGCCGGACGATATGAGGGTAATCCACAATACCCGTTTGACGAGGATCTGCAGGCTATAGAAGCCAAGACTGGTATCAAGATGTATTGGGATGAAGACCTCTTTAGAGGCTCAGGATATGACCACGGACATATCTGTCCTTCGGCCGACAGACAATATTCAACTCAAGCAAACAAGCAGACATTCTATCTCACCAACATGCAGCCGCAATACCCCAAATTTAACCAAAAATTATGGGCGGAGATGGAAAGCAGGATGAGAAAATGGATAGACAACTCGCCTGCCACAGACACCATGTATGTATGTAAGGGTGGAACTATCGACGATGAACTGAATATTATCGAAAGGGTAAAGGGACAACTCATTGTGCCAAAGTATTTCTATATGGCTATCTTATATAAAAACAGTGAGGGATATAAGGCTCTCGCATTCTGGGCACTCAACGAGAATGTTGACCGCAGTAAGGATGACCTCAAGAAATATGTCATTTCCATCGACAAACTGGAGGAACTTACGGGCATAGACTTCTTCTGCAACCTCCCCGACGATGTGGAAAACAAGGTTGAGGCTGCCACTTATACTCAGAGCTGGAAATGGTAGGTTTTTTATTGGACACAGAGTCGCAGAGCCCAGTTTTTTTCTCTGTATCTCTGTGTTCCAATGAAAAACCAATAAAAAAGTCTATTTCTTGTGAAAAACCTTTGTTAATTGGCTAAAAATGATTAATTTTGCCGCCAATTTATAAATATATATATATTTGCGTAAATAATATTATGAAAAAAAGAATCCAAATGCTTTTGGCATGTCTGTTCCTTGCTTTTGGAATAGTCATGGCACAAACTAAAGTGTCTGGTACCGTGATTTCCAGTGAGGACGGAGAACCGCTGATTGGCGCATCCGTAAAAATTGTTGGAACAAACACGGGAACAGTCACTGACGTAAATGGACATTTCTCTCTTGAAGTCCAGAAAGCGAATGCGATGTTGGAGTTTTCCTACATCGGTATGTTAACCACCAAGAAAAACGCAACTGCCAACATGAAGGTTGTGATGGACCCCGACCAGCACAGCCTTGAGGAAGTGATGGTCGTGGCTTTCGGTAAGGCCAAGAAATCCGCCTTTACCGGTTCTGCCAAGGTCGTCAATTCCGAAAAACTGGAGCAGTCGCAGGTGTCGGATGTCACATCAGCACTTGCCGGTGCTGTTGCAGGTGTAACTCTCACTTCTTCCAATGGAGGACCTGGCTCATCACCCACTATCCGTGTGCGTGGATTCAGTTCTCTGAATGCCGGACTTAATCCTCTTGTTATCGTGGACGGCGCTCCCTACAGTGGCGATATCAATAACATTAACCCAAGCGACGTAGAGAGCATGACAGTGCTCAAGGATGCCGCCTCGTCGGCCCTTTACGGTGCACGTGGTGCCAACGGTGTGATTATCATCACCACCAAGCAGGCTAAGAAGGGACAGGATGCAATCATCACCTTCGACGCAAAATGGGGTAGCAACAGCCGTGCACTGCAGCATTATGACGTTGTGACAAGTCCTGCACAGTATTACGAGATGCAGTATGAGGCTCTCAAAAACAGCTACCTCGCAAGCGGACAGTCTGCATCTGAGGCATGGGCAAGCGCCAACGGCGTACTCACCGGCAGTTCCGACCAGGGGGGACTTGGATATAACATCTGGAATATCCCCGAAGGCCAGTATCTGATTGGTTCCGACGGACGCCTTAACCCCAATGCCACTCTTGGCAATGTCGTTACATATAAGGGTCAGCAGTATCTGCTCACTCCCGACAACTGGGAGGATGAGGCCACACGTAACGGCTTGCGCCAGGAATACAATCTATCGTTCAACGGTTCCACCGACCGTTCCACATTCTATGTATCTCTCGGCTACCTCGACAACCAGGGTATTTCATATAACAGCGACTACAAGCGTCTCTCTGCCCGTATGCGCGGTGACTATCAGGTGAAGAAATGGGCAAAGGTGGGAGCAAACATGTCGTTTGCAAGATATGACAGCAACTCGCTGAGCGACAATGGTTCGACATCATCTACAGGTAATATCTGGGCATTCACCACACAGATTGCTCCTATCTATCCGCTTTACCTGCGCAATGCCGACGGTACGCCAATGATTGACGACAATGGGTATAAGATATATGACTATGGTAATGGAATGAACGCAGGATGCGACCGTCCGTTTATGCCCGATGCCAACCCTCTTATGGATGTGCTGCTCAACAAGCGCAATGCCGAGGGTAACGCTTATTCGCTTAACGGATTTGCCGACATCACTTTCATGGAGGGACTCACTCTCACTGTCAACGGAACATACAACCTCGACGAAAGCCGCAGTACGGGTGTATATAACAAGTTCTACGGACAGTTTGACTCTATGGGAGGACATATCATGAAGTCGCATGCCCGCACAGTGAACTACAACCTGCAGCAGATACTCAACTATACCACCACCATTGGCGAGATGCATAATCTCAACGTGATGGTAGGTCATGAATACTATGACAGCCGTGCATACGTTTTGTCGGCAACTAAGACAAACATATTCTCTTCCACCAGCTCTGAACTCAACGAGGCAATTGTTGACGGCAAGAACGCCGGTTCATACAACCAGAGATACAACAACGAGGGTTATCTCGGCAGGGTGCAGTATGACTACGACGGACGAATCTTCGGTTCGGCTTCATTCCGTCGCGACGCTTCAAGCCGTTTCCATCCCGACCACCGTTGGGGTTCGTTCTGGTCGCTCGGTGGAGCGTGGATTCTATCCAAGGAGAATTGGTTCAAGTCATCATGGATTGACATGCTCAAGGTGAAGGCATCAATCGGTTCGCAGGGTAACGATAACATCAACAACTTCCTGTATTCCGACATGTACAACATTGTCAACTCCAACGACAAGGTGGGTATCTCCTTCTCGTCAAAGGGAAACAAGGACATTACATGGGAAACCCAGACCAACTTCAACGCAGGTATCGAGTTTGACATCTTCAAGCGTCTCAGTGGTAGCATCGAGTATTACCGCCGCACCACCACCGACATGCTTATGGCATACACCACAGCACCCTCAATCGGATATACCGGCTACTATGCCAACCTCGGCGACCTCTACAACTCGGGTCTTGAACTCGACCTGCAGCTCAACATACTTAATCGCCGTAATCTGAGTTGGGACTTCAATGTCAACCTCTCTACTATCAAGAACCGTATCACCAAGCTCGACGACGAGCATAAGACCTCTTATTATTATACCACCGACGGTAAGAGAATCGACGGATATTCAAGCGGTAGCTTCTTCATTGCCGAGGGACAGTCGATCTACACCTGGAATATCAAGGACTATGCCGGCGTGAACCCCGAAACGGGAGAGTCGATGTGGTGGAAAAACACATATCAGCTTGACGAGAACAATAACCTCGTGCTTGATGCCAACGGCTATCCTATCTGGACAGGTCGCGAGAAAACGACCTCATTCGCCGAGGCTGACTACTACGTTACCGAGGAAAGCACAGTGCCCAAGTGGCAGGGAGGATTCGGAACAAAAGTGAGGTTCTACGGTTTCGACCTTTCGGTGAACTGCACCTACCAGCTTGGCGGCAAGACACTCGACGCAAGCTATGCCTCTTTTATGGCAAGCCCGTCAAGTTCATTGGGCGGACGCAACTTCCACAAGGACCTGCTCGATGCCTGGACACCGGAGAACTCTACATCCAATATTCCGAGATTCCAGTATGGCGACTTGTATTCTTCAGGCACGTCAACCCGATTCCTCACATCGTCGAGCTATCTGAACATCAACAACATCAACTTCGGATACACTTTCCCGACGTCAATCACCAAGAAGCTGATGCTCAATAGCTTGCGCCTATATGTGGCTTGCGAGAATGTGGTGTATTTCTCTGCACGCAAGGGATTCGACCCACGCCTCTCATATAGTTCTGCATCCAATTCAACAACTTACTCTCCGATGAGAACAATCTCGGGAGGATTGACGGTGCAATTCTAATTTTAAATTAGGAATTAGGAATTAGGAAATAGAAATTTATAATGAAGAATTTAAGAAGATGAAGATATTTAAGAAAAACAATATATACGGACCGGCTCTGGCAGCATCAATGCTACTGACCGTCACGGGATGTATAGAGGAAACAACTCCCGCAGACGGTTCTATCACTGAAGACCAGATTGTGAGTGCCGGACTGGAGAGTGCCGTCAACGGTATCTCTACGCAGATGACCCAGGGCTATCTCGTCTATGGTACAAATACACACGAGAGCGACATGTCATATCCGATGTTCATGATTTCATTCACCGAGATGATGGGTGACATGTATCCCGGTGGAAGCAGCTCGGGTTACGACTGGTTCAGGGCATACAACTGCATGAACGAGAATATGGGTTCTACCGGCTATTACGCTTACCTGCCCTGGCGCACACTGTATATGTACGTAAAGTCGGCTAACGACGTAATACGTGCATACAAGGCTATGGAAAATCCCACAAAGACCGATGACAACTATGTGGCAATGGCTTATGCCTACCGTGCCTTCGACTATTATATGCTCATGGTGACCTACGAGCCAAAGGCAAACATCTATACCGACTGCTCAAAGGTGCTCGGGCTCACGGTGCCTATCGTCACTGACGAGACCACCGAGAAGGAGTCGACCAACAATCCACGTGTCACCCATGAGGAGATGATGAAGTTCATACTCGCCGACCTCGACAAGGCAGAGGAGATATTCAAGACCACGGGTTACACAACCACAACACACACCGCACCCGACCTCGCCGTCGTATATGGCCTGAAGGCGAAGGTGTATCTCTGGGATGAGCAGTATGACGAGGCATATACATACGCTAACCTCGCCATCGAGACTGCCGAGAAACAGGGTGCTGAGATGATGAGCAAGAGCGAACTTACCAATGCCAACACCGCCTTTGCCATGGCTACAAGCGGATGGATGTGGTATGGTCACTACTCAACAGAAAACCTCAACAACCTGAGCAACCTTGCCGGTATGCTCTCAGGTGAGGCTGAGTGGAGCTACTCTAATCTTACACAGCCCATAATCGACAAGTCACTATATGACAAGATGGGAGTGAACGACTACCGCCGCAAGCAGTTCCTCGATCCCAACCGCAAGAAGGGTGACTACCAGACATCACGCGATGAGGACTTCATTGCCAATGCTCCCGACTATCTCGCACTCAAGTTCCGTTGTGCCAGCGGCGACACAAAGACCTATTCTGTAGGTGCTGCCACCGACGTGCCATTCATGCGACTTGAGGAGATGTATCTCATAAGGGCTGAGGCTGCGGGTATGAGCAAGAGCGTGTATGAGGGTATGGAATTGCTCAACGACTGGGTAAGGAAATACCGCGACCCGGCGTATAACAAGGTGGTTGACAATGAAAGAGACATGCAGTTGGCTGTGCTCGACCAGATGAGGATAGAATTCTGGGGAGAGGGCAACGCCTTTCCATCAGCAAAGCGCATACAACCGGGAGTGATGCAGTATTATAAAGGTACCAATGCGCCCGCGAACATCTATTATATTAATGCACAGGGCATGAAACCCAACTGGAACTATGTAATCCCCTACGCCGAGGTGCAGGTGAACAAGGCCGTAAAAGACCAGAATAATCCCGACCCCACGATGAGCATTGACGTAAGCACTGCACAGATGGGTATATATGCTCCCGCTAATTATTAACCGACAAATATCAAGCAAGATGAAAACATACAAATCCATAACAATGGCGTTGACGGCACTGCTTGCTGTCATCGGTTTGGCCTCCTGCTCGTCTGACGACTATCAGATGGTGGGCAAGCCCGACAACGCACAGGTTTATTTCTCTTCGGATATGGCTACTGAGTTCAATATCAACGAAGGACAGAACAGTGTGGATGTGGAGGTGAGACGTGTGAAGACCGAAGGCGCTCTCACTGTGAATATCGAGTCTTCCGACGAGGCTGGCTTGTTCACCATTCCCTCGAGTGTGTCGTTTGCCGACGGCGAGAATGTGGCGAAGCTCACCATCAGCTTTGACTTCGCATCCCTGAAGAACAATACCGTCTATCCAGTCTCGCTGAGACTGAAGGACGAAACGACTATCTATGGTAGCGACTCCACTACAGTAAAGATTATGTTCTCTCCCTGGACAGAATGGGTACCCCTTGGATGGAAATATCCTGAAGGAATCACTACATACGAGCAGTGGGATGCCGCCTTTGCGGAATATGCTGCAGGAGGATATGCTGATACCAAAATTATATGCAACGGCACCCTGCCAATATATACTTATAGCAGCTTGGGCTTCGGCTCTTACTATCAGCCGGTTCACTATCGCGAGTCGCTCGACGACCGCTCCAAGGCACAACTGCTCTTAAGGGGTTGGTATAAAGAGTGCGACCTCGTGGTCAACTGGGACAGAAACACCAATATCTTCACATGCGACAAGACGTGGACCGGTGACACCCATCCTACATACGGTCCTATCTCGGTGATGGACTCTTATCGCTATTGGAAGGATGTTGCCGGACAGGATGTCACCTACGACTATTTCCCCCAGGGATATGACACTACCAAGGGACAGATAACTGTTAACATGGCATATATCGTGGCAGACGGATGTATCGGTTACGGTCCAGAGGTGATACAGTTGCCGGGATATGTTATCGGTGACTATACGATAACCATCAACGATGTGGCGTCTTACGCTAATGACAACCAGTATGGACAGGTGTTTATGTTCGCATTGGGCGAGGATATTGCCAAGGTGAAGTATGCAGTGTTGGACGGAACTCTGCAGGAGAGAGACGCCAACGTGGCTGCACAAGGAATCGTTTCGGGTTCTCTCGCATCCACCGAGACGGCAGAAGGCGGACATAAGGCGGTGTCATTGCCAAGGGAAGGCAAATACACCCTTGTAGCCGTGGGATTCGACTCAGAAGGAAATTCCACGGGATACTATTACCTGCAGTTTACATGCAAGGCTGCCGCTGCTGTCACATGGAAGGCCATCAACACCGGTGACTATTACTATGCACTCTTCTTCGGTACGGCTGAGGAGAACCAGGTGGATGAGGGCGTGACTCTATATGTGGCCAATGAAGACCCGACCAAGTTTAAGATTGCTCCATGGGCATACAGTGACCGTGGCTTCACCTTCACTATGGACGGCGAAGGAAACATTGTGGTGGACGACCAGGCTACGGGATTCTATGACACCCAGTACGGTATGGTTTATGTAGGCGATGCTTCCAACTATCCGGAGCTTGGCATTACCGACAAGAGCTACTTCGAAGATGGTATGTATTGCTTCTCGCTCGTTTACTATGTGTCTGCCGGTTATATGTCAGATGCAGTGGGTTATGAGGCATTCGAGGTTACCGGTCCTGCCAAGGAGGCTGCCGAGCGCGCCATGTCAGTGGCAAGGGCAAAGGCTGCCGCCGAGCGTGGACTCCAGCCCAAGGAGATTAAGAACGTAACCAAGTTCCCCACATCCACGATCAAGAATCACCTGTACAACATTAGATATAATTTCAATGGTTTTGTAACGCTTAAATAAGTCATTGTATTATGAAGAACAAGAATTTGATAATATCCTTACTGGCATTATTAGCCGGTATGAACGTTTCTGCAGCGGAGAGATCCGCTGCAGAGATGCAGCAATTGGCACTTCAGGCCTTGAAGACACAGAATGGTGCTTCCTCTGGCAACAGGGCAATGCAGATTATTGACGTGTCGTTGGTGAAGTCGGACAATACATATAATGTCTATTCTAATGGCAACTCGTCGTTTGTTATCGTAAGCCGCGACGACCGTTTCACTCCTGTGCTTGCCTGTGCCAAGGGCAATTTCCTTTCCACAAACCATTCCCCGGCTTTCAACTGGTGGCTTTCCGCCACTGCGGCTGGCATGCAGGAGATGATTGACAACGGCGAGGTGCCCGCCCCCAAGAGGGCTTCGGCTCTCTCTGTCGTGGAGCCTCTCATGACAACTGAATGGGGACAGGAGACAATGCCATATTATGCCTACACACCCGAAATAGGCAACACAAAGTGTGCTGCGGGCTGTGGTGCCGTAACTCTCTCCGAGCTTCTCAACTATCACAAGTATCCAAGTTCGGTGGATTTCACAGGTACATACAGTGTGGATAACGGAAAGACATACCGCAGCGAGAGAATTATCTCCACTTATACATGGAATTTTAAGGACCGCTATGGTCAGTATAGTACCGACGGTTCTGACAAGCTCGATGGTTATGCTTCCTATTCGCCTTCGCAGGGCAGGGCAGTGGCTACGCTGATGCGCGACTGTGGATATGCAGTGAATATGGTGTATAACTACTCCAGTTCTGCCCATACCCAGGACGTGCCTCTCGCATTGGTCAACTGCTTCCAGTTTCCCGACGAGAGCGTGAAACTGTTCTATGAGGATTTCTTCGTCAAGGAGGACTGGGACGCTATGATCCATGGTGAGCTTGAGAAGGGATATCCCGTGTTGCTCTTCGGTAATGATGCCGCCACGGGCTACGGTCACATCTTCGTTGCCCATGGTTGGGATGCCGAGGGAAAGGTGGCTATAGAGTGGGGATGGATAGGTGTTGACAACGGATATTACTCCATGGACTACCTGCGTGGCTCGAAGTATAACTTCAGCTACAACCTCGGAGTGGTCACCGCTCATCCATACGCATTGTCAACCGACAGGTTTGAAAGCTTATGGATTACCGACAAGCCTTATTCAATCAAGTATAACCCTACTGCCAACTCCCTCTCCATCTCTATTCCCGGAGGATTGTATAACTTCGAAAAGGGCAAATTTACCGGTGAACTGGGTCTTGTGCTTGAGAAGGAGGCTACGGGCGAAGTGGGATTTATCAACCTCACGGGTGGACAAATACTTGAGTTTGACTTTGGTACTGGATTGAGTGCCACTTCCACAACATTGTCGAATTGCAGTTTCGACCCTAATACTGTATATTACGTGTATCTCGCCTCAAAGGACAACCGCGATGTAGAGTGGCAACCGGTGAGGACAATTGGAGGTGCTCAGTATTTCACTCTGCGCGTGGATGGCACGGGCAATGCAGTATTTGATGATGACTATAAGTTTGCCACTGGCATTGAGAGTGTTAAGACTGACAACGCTGCCAATGGTTCCACCAAGATTTATTCTCTTGATGGCACTCAGGTCAAGGGTAATGCAAAGGGTATAAAGATTGTGAAGAACGAGAGAGCTACACGCAAGGTGTATTTCTGAAACGGGTCTAAAATACTATAGTTTGAGAACTAATAAAGGGTGTCTTGTCTCGAAGACGCCCTTTTTTTTAGTGAATTTATGTAAAATATCAGCTGTTTTGCAGTTAAAAAACCTTTCTTCTATCACTTATGTCACTCTTCTATCACACTTCTATCACTCTTTAATGTATTGATAATGTGAGTGTTGAATGTGGTAGTGATAGAAGTGATAGAAGAAAATGAAAAATTATAGTGCGCGCGGTGCGTACGCGCGCGCGTAAGGGAGATGGGTTATAGTCACCAATAATTATTGTGTGACGATAGTTATCTATGAGTAATAACGATAGTTATCTGTAATTCATAACGATAGTTATTGTAATTATGTAATCATAGAGTTTTTGTTTTATATTCCGCACTGCGGTACATACGTTCACCACTGCGGAATGTAAATTCCCCACTGCGGAACGTACATACCGCAGTGGGGAATATAAAATGCTTACCTATAACTAATATATTTAAACAGTCATTGTTGATAATTTACAATAACTATTGTGATAATATTAGGAAGCTTATATCATTTGGTGGAATAATTATCTAACCACCTTCTTAACAGTATTGCCTTGCTTAACTATAACAAGTCCCTTGCCATTGGCTGAAGTACGACCTCCTACATTGTAAGTCTGGATGGGTGCGTTGTTGTCGGCTTCTACATCGTCGATGCCTGCAAGGACCTCAGGGTCATTACTCATAATGAGGTTGAGTGTAATGGCTTCGCTTTCCTTGCCCTTATAGTATGCTTTAATAAAAACCTTGCAGGTAAGAACTGTTTCCAATGGAGTGGTAGCGCTACCTGCGTGTATCTGAAGGTCATTTAGTTTGTCCTTAATAATTGCACCTTCAATACTATGCTCTTTTTTTGTGGCACACACTTCACCGAAACAGAATTGAAACTCAACATCGTTTGTAGTTTTTGCCTCAACAATAACATTGCTTGCATCAACATCACTCTTCAGGAAAATCTCGGGTTCGATAACCAATTTGCCCAAGACATCCTTATAGAAATCATTCAGATGAGATGACACGAAGGTGGAACCGCTTTCGATTTCTTGACCGTCGTGGATGAAATGCAGTTGTGCATTTGCCATGGATGTCATGGCAAGAGCGATAATAAGAGTAAAAATCTTCTTCATAAGCTTAATATTTTGTTTAATAATTATTCTGTTACCTTACATTAATTTATTCTGTTACTTTACATTCTGCGGCCTGCAAAACGCCTTCCGCATCATTATATACAAATGCCACTACCGCGAGGTTGGCCTTGTTCCAGTCTTCTTTAAGGGCTATGGAATGGGATAATTCCGGGAATACATTTGCACTTAATGATATATCCTCGCCCCAAGTGCCGTTGACAGAGGCGCGATACACATGGTTGTGGACATAATCCATAAGGTAATTGCCATTATCCAACTGGAATGCGGTTATCCCGTTTTCTGTAATCCATAGCTGCAACTTGCCTTTTGCGTCGGCATTTGGCTTTAGTTGTGTGGAAATGTCAATCTTGTTGCCGTTGAGCTTGGCACTGACCTCGATGTTGAGCTTTGACTCTTTGCTCATCTCGTTGCGCACTGCTGCTGCCCATCCTGTGTAAGTCAGAGGACTGCCGCAACGGTCAACTACACCGGCCGGATAAGTTTGTACGCCTGCCTTTTTGGCATATTCATTGCCTTCTGGCTGCATAAGACCCAATAGATTGGGGTTGCTGCCCTCTGCGATGCCAAATTCACCCGCATGTATTCCCACTGCGATAATATTCTCGCCATACTGTTCCTGCAGGCTTGCTATAAGGCGGTGTCCATTGGGACAGCGGGTACACAACTGACCTGTGAAGTCCTCAAGAAGAACTGTCCTCTTGCTCTCAATCTTTTCCAGTTCCTTGAATCTGTCTGCCTCATCCACTTCGTCGCATGCTGTAAACGAAACGGAGGCAAGAGCCAAGGCTATAAATATTCTGTTGAATTTCATATTTTGCAAATTGGTTTAGAAGGTGTAGTTATACGATATGTTCACTCCCTTGCTTGCGGGCACGTAGCGGCATACACCACCCGAGCAGTTGTAGCCGGCACGGGTGCGGCCATAGCCTAGCATCAGGCGGTGAGCCTTGTAGGTGGCGGTCACGCTGCCCATGTAATAGTGCTGGTTGGTCTCGCCGGTATTCCACATGTCACTCAGTGTGAACATAAGATAGGGCAGTGCCGACAACTCAACCAATCCAAATGCCCAGTCGCCCTGGTCTTCATTTGTCCAGAGATACTGTAACTCGCTGCGCAAGGTGAACTTTTTGTTTATCTGGTATTTGCCTTCTGCCACAGCGATGTTCGACTTCACCATGCCTCCCTCGCCCTCGATGACTGTCTTGTTGTATTTCTGGTTCATGTACATGAGGTTGAGCTTGAAACTCTTGCTGAGTTTCTTCTCCATCTGCACGTTGATGTCCTGATAATACAGTTCGCCTGTCTTAAAGAAACAGGTTTCATAGCCGTCGGTTCCCATCAAGGTGCCGTTTACCGGCTCCACGGGAGACTTGTCCAATCCGCGGATATGGCTTATGTTGAGCTTCATCTTGGTGCCGTATTTGCCTCCAAGGGCAGTGTGACGCTTAAAGTTATAACCAAACTCGCCCTGGAACGCCCATTCGCCGGGAGCCGCCTGTGTGGCGTATGGATAAAGGGCGGGCAGTGAGTAGGTGTGCTGATAGGCAAATGCAGGCATGTTGTTTATGAATCCCGAAATACCGGTTATCGAGCGGTTAGAGCGGAACGACATGTTCTCGCTGCGCTTTGCCTGGACCAAGGCACTCACTCCCTTGGATGAATAAGAGGCGGAGAGCAGTACGGCTGAACCGCGGCGGTAGATATAGCCGTTGTCGAACGACGGATCTTGCGAGCGCCAGGCATATTCAGCAAGGATGTTGTAGTTGCCCACGGTAAGGCTCGAACGCACATCGAAGGCGTTGACGTTTGAGGGCAAGTTTAGCTCATAGTTTGTGCCGGGGACGATAACCTGGTCGTTCTTATCATAGTTGAGCAAGACGTATGAGCCGCCGATTGTCCACGACACGTTATTGTCGCGCATCTTCTGGCTATATTGGTTGATGTCGATTTCAAGGTCGGTGCCTGCCACCCATGAGTCGGTATCCCAGTCCCAATATCTGCGCTGCACACCGCCAAGAGCCTTAAACCTCACACCTTTCAGTGCGCTGATGTTCACGCGTCCGCCTCGGATAGCATTGTCGATGCCGAGGCTGCGCTCCTCGTAGGTGCGGAAGATAAGTCCGCTGCCGAACTGGTCATACACATCACCGAGTGTCACCTCAACGCCTTTGCCTGAGTTGTACTTGGCATATATATGCGGCACACCCCATCCCTTGAATTCGTTTTCGAATCCTGGCAGTGGATGCTCGAGAAACTCGAAACGTCCGCCCACCTCGAAGTGTTTCGACGCAAGGGTCAGCTCTGCGTATGTATTCGTGAGAATATCATCCTTGTAAGTGCCGGTGCCTATCTTGTTGTCAACCTCCGGTATAAGAATGTCGCTCTGTATGCTTCCGTGCAATACGAGATAGTCCTTTTCCTTCTTCTCGTCGGCCTGTGCCAGGGCAGAGGAAGAAAAAGCAAGAACCGCAAGCATCACGCCCAGAGTCCTAAAGGAGAATGGTGTAATTCCCATAATAAATCCTAATCCCTAATTCCTAATTCCTAATCCCTAATTCCTAATTCACTTCACCAGTTCCCTCACCTTCTCGATAAGGTGGTTCTCGCCCCCATCGGTATATCCCGAGCGTGACTCCACAATAGTTCCGTCACCTCCGATGATAAACACATGGGGAATCATCTGCACTCCCATTGCACGGCGGAACTCGCTGTTAGGGTCGAGAAGAATCTCATATTCCCACTCCTCACTGTCCACCAATGGCTTCACCTTGTTGATGTTCTGGGCCTGGTCGATGCTGATGGCGATAACTTTCACTCCTGTTTCCTCCTGCCATTCGGCATATTGCTCGTGGATGGCTTTCAGCTCACGGTTGCATGGCTTGCACCATGTGGCGAAGAAACTGATGATAAACGGTTTGCCGTTGTTGTTGAGCTTGGATGTATCGACAGTCTTGCCATCAAGAGTCTTTAACATCACTGAGGGTAATTGCGCCGACATAGTCGTGCATACCATGATTAGCATTAAGGCTAACAAAAATCTGAATTCTTTCATTTTTATCTATGTTTTTGCTGCAAAATTACACAATTTCTATTAAATAATGCTTTATTTCCTTAGAAAAAGTGACATTATTTTGAAAATTAAATAATTATGCTGTAACTTTGCACGAAAATTTAATTTTATTAAGTAATAATACTATGTTAAAAATTGGATTGTTAGCCAAGGCATGCTTGCTGGTGGCAAGTGTGTTCGGTATAATGACTGCCAAGGCACAGACTAACTCTGGTGCCGTGCTCACTCCTTATACCATGAGTGACGGCTCCACATTCCGTGCCCTTTCCGATAATGGTAAATGGGCCATCGCATACGGAGCCAATGATGCAACGTCTCAGGATGCTTATCCGAAACTTATTAATCTTGAGACTAAGGAAATCACTAATCTCGCCGATGAAAACGGAGCTATCGTCAGCAATGCGGGCGACGTGACCGATGACGGTAAGATGGTTGTGGGTTCGTACAACGGTTATCCCGCTACATGGAATCCCCAAACGAAGGAGTGGACCAAGGTGGCCATTCCCGAGGGATGCGACGCTGGACGTATCAACGCTGTTACTCCCGACGGCAAGTATGCTGTGGGTACTTGCAACAGAAGCTCCGACTGGCTTTATGAAGAGCCGGTGATGTGGGACTTGACCACTGGCAAGATTATACCCGTGAACATTCCAAAGTATGACACTTCAAACGGATATCAGAACATGACCCGATTTACGGGAATATCTGCCGACGGACGTTATATCTGTGGATGTATCAGTTTCAGCTATCCGCAGGACGTGGTGTATTTCTTCTACGACCGCGAGACCTCGACGTTCGACCCGGTGGTATTTGACTTTGACGAGAATGCCAAAATCAAATACACTCCGAAGCATGATAATGTGTATGGACTCGACGGTATCTGCGTAAGCCCCAACGGCAAGTGGATTGCCGGTGAGCTCTACACCATGGCTGACGAGAGGGCTCCGTTCCGCTATAACACCGAGACCAAGGAACTGGAGTATTACCTTGATGCGGAGGATATTGACAAGGGATGCGTGAGCATAGACAACGAGGGTACCGTATATGCCGCCACTCCTGCTGTTAACCCAAGCCGCTCACTATATATACGCCACAACGGATTCTGGTATGGTATGGACGAGCTGCTCAGTCAGGTGTATGGCATCAACTATTACAATCATACGGGATATCAGGCCACTGGTCTGACAATCGGTGTTTCAGCCGACTGCAAGTCGATGGTGTCTATCGCTTATATCAACTCGGAGAACTATCATGTAACACTGCCCGAAACATTCGGCAAGGCTTGCGAGAAGGTTAACCTGCTGAAGAAGTTCACCGTGTCGCCTCTCGAAGGCGCCGCTATGGCTAAGGTGTCGAACATCACGCTTACTTTCAGCAGGAATATCGAGGTGCTCGGAGCCGAGGATGATGTGGAACTTAGGGACGAGAATGGTGAGGTGGTGAAAACCGGTATCGAGTTCTCGGTGAATGCTAATAACTCAAAGATTATTAACATCGGATTCAGAACGTATAAACTTGAAGACGGGAAGGAATATACTGTTGTGATTCCCGCAGGAAAAATATGCCTGAAGGGCGACAATACACGCACTAACGAGGAAATCGTTATCAAATACAAGGGATATGGTGCTTCGGCTCTTACGAACACTGCCGTCTCGCCCGAAAATGGAAGTACAATGGGTGAGTTTGACATGCTGACCAGTCCGGTGGTATTCTCTTTCGATACCGAGGTGGCTGTTCCTGCCGATGCAAAGGGATATCTGTATAAGGTGGGAGAAGACGCTCCTGTGGCTGAGTTGAACATTCTTGCAGGAAAAACAACTGAGACATACAAGCAGGTGATGTTGTATCCTACGGCTACACAATATTTATATAAAGGTAATACATATAAGGTGGTTCTGCCCGCCGATGCTGTCACCGACCTCAGCGGTAGCGTTAAGAACACGGAGTGCAGCGTGACTTACGAGGGCGTATATGAGCGTACATACGAAAGTGACGACACCAACATCTTCAAGGAGAACTTTGAACTGGCGCTCGGAAGCATGATGCAGTTTGACGGTGACAACAAAACTCCGACTTCTGCTTTTAAGGAATATGGATTTGCAAAGGGCATCGGTTGGACATGGGCTGCTGATGACGACTATTCCAACAAGTGCGCCATGTCGCACTCGAAATATGTGCCCAATGGTAAGTCGGACGACTGGTTGGTTACGCCTCAGTTGGAGATAACCGGAAAGAATGTGTTCCTCTCATTCAAGGGACAGGGCTATCAGCCCGGATTCACAGATAAGCTCAAGGTAGTTGTTTGGGCTACTGACGAACAGATACACGACCTCGACGCTGACGTGATCGCAAAGTTCAAGAGCGAGGGCGACGTGGTGTTCAACGAGCAGATGGTTCCCGGTGCTACGGGTACTCTCGAAGGCAACTGGAAGGAGTATTCTGTTAACCTTGCCGACTATTCGGGCAAGAAGGTGTATATCGCCTTTGTAAACGAGAATACCAACCAAAGTGCCCTCTTCTTGACGGACGTTACTGTCAGTCAGGTGTTTGACGTGCAGGTAGGACTGAAAGGACTTGAGTCATATCAGATTGCCGCCACTTCGCAGAAGGTGAAGGGTGAAATCAAGATCCTCAACGAGGAGAAGACTTATAACCAGGTGAAACTGCAACTGCTCGACTCGAAGAGAAACATTGTTGATGAAGTGGTGAAGAGCGGACTTGAACTGAAGAAGGACGACACAATGGAGTTTGAGTTCAACAAGGAACTGCCACTCGAAGTGGGTAAGCAGAATGTATTCTATGTGGATGTTGACCTCAACGACGGCGAGACCGAGTATGAGATGGCTGTTGGCTTGAAGAACCTCTCGTTTAAGACCACAAGACGTGTGGTTGTCGAGGAGGAAACGGGTCAGGACTGCTCTAACTGCCCGTTGGGACATCTCGCTATGGAGAATCTCGAGAGTGTTTATGGCGAGAATGTAATACCTTTGTGCTATCATACATATACAGGCGACAGCTATGAGAGTGGCATGACTTCTTATACTCAGTCGTTCCTCGGATTGGCTGGTGCGCCTATGGCTATCATCAACCGTTATCAGGGAATTAGCTCACCAATGTACCGCGAAGTTGTTGCGGGTGAGAGCAAGTACTCTTTCGTTTCGCCCGATGCTGACTGCTGGCTCGACAGGGTGAATTATCTCATGGGATTCCCTGCTGATGCTGATATAAGCGTATCGGCTACTTACAACAAGGATACCGACGTGATGAATATTCCGTTCAACGTGCGCTTCGCCCTGGATATGGAGAATGCCAATATGGGACTCTTCTGCGTAATTACTGAGGATAAACTCGAAGGATATCAGCAAAATAACTTGTATAATACCACTGCCGAAAACTTAGGCGAATGGCAGGCTGGAGGCATCTATGGCAAGAGTGCTGTGTATCCTTATACCTTCAATGATGTGGCACGCAACTTCTATCCCGCCAACAACTATTTTGGTCAGACCGGATTGTTGCCAGTGAATATCGAGAATGGTGTGGAAAACAAGGGCGAAATATCGTTCAAGGGTGCCGATATACTCACTCAGGTGAAGGACATCAACAACTGCAAGGTGACGGTGATGCTCATCAATGTGGCTACAGGAGAGTTGCTCAATTCGGCACGCACTAACATCGAGATGACTACAGGTATCAATGGAGTGATTGCCGACAAGGAGCAGAATGGACCTACATATATATATAATGTAGGAGGACGTGCAGCCAACGAGGGACTTGTAATCATCAAGCAAGGTAATTCAGCCAAGAAGGTGATTAAGTAATTGTCTGTGTTTTACTTATAAAAAAAGCATTAACTGCGGTGACAATTGACGCGGTTAATGCTTTTTTTTGTAATTTTTTGCTTAAAAGTTTTTGTATATCAATTATTTTGCGTATCTTTGCCCTCGAATTTCGAAATTATTTATTTTTGTTATATTATAATTTAAAATTAAAACTATGAGAGAAACATTTACTCAAAAACGTAAAAGTCTGCTCGTCATGATTTCAATGCTGTTCCTTGCAGTCATTGGAGGTAAGGCGTATGCTGAAGTAGCAGACAACGAGGTAACAGATGGTATTTCTGTTTCTATTACTCCTGCAGAGGGAGAAGTGGAAAGTCTTAAGGATTTCGTCATCACATTCGAAGGATGCAATGCCGCTGAATGGACATTCGCAAAGGTTTCGCAGATTAAGGATGAGGAGGGTAACGTGGTTGCCAACCTTCAGACCGGCGAGAATGCTTCTGCGACTGCTCTTACTGGCTCGATTGCCGAGGCTATCACAAAGCCCGGTAAGTACACTCTTAACATTCCGAAGGGTTCTGTATCGTTTAACAAGGTTATGGAGTACACCAATCCTGAGGCTATCTCTTTCTCATTTGTCATCAAGTCAAAAGAGCCTGCTATCTCATCTGTTAACATGGTTCTCGGCGAGACATCTACTGACCTTCTCGCTGGCCAGAACATCGAGAAGCTCATTGGCGATGCCAACATCGTTGTCAAGGTTGACAATTCAGAGAACATCGGCGTAATGACATGGGAAATGAATGAGGTTGGCGGCGAAACCATCAAGAGCCGCTCAACAGAGGTGTCTAACAAAAACGGAACATTCACATTCTGGAACCCAATAGACTATGAACTGACTCTCGGCAAGCAGTATGAGATTGTGTTCACTGGTTGGGAGAGCACTGAAGCCAAAAACAATGGTGAGCCCAACTTCACACAGAAGGTAATCGTAAACGGTGGCACAAAGGCTTATGAGTACAGCCCTGTAACTCTCGTTGAGCCAGCTGAACTGCTTTACAGCCAGAACGAGGTAAACTTCTCGCTCGAGAGCGCTGAGGACAACACCATCAGCTTCACATTCAGCGATGTAGTGACTATCGCAGAGGCATTTGTTCCATTAGGTATGGGTGAAACAGAATCTTGCGAGGTAGCAATGAGCGAGGACGGCAAGACTGCCAACATCACCATTCCTAATGATGTCATTAACAGCTACCACAACTTTGTTGTCAGCCTTCTCGTTAAGGATGCCAACGGACTTGTTGTAAAGGGTAACAACGGAGAAAAGGACGGTTCATACATCTCTGTATATGTTGACGCCAAGTTCAACCTCCCCGAGGTGACAATGGTTGACCCGGCTCCAGATGCAACTGTTGAGAAGATTTCTACTATTAAGTTTGGATATGCTGATGGTATTCAGCCGAGCTGGTTTGATAACATTACCATTCTTGACAAGACACGCAACGTTGTTGCTAAGTCTGTTGACGTAACAAGCGTTATCCCCGAAGGCGAGGAAAACAACGATGATTACATCGTTAAGGAAGTTGTTGTAAGCTTTAACAATGAAATTACAGAGAATGGTACTTACACTGTTGTTGTTCCCGAGGGAATGTTCAATCTTGACCTTACAGCTCAGGGCTTCAACGTGAAGAGCAACCGCGAGGCTACATTCAATATAACTGTTGACAATGGTGACAAGCCTTCTCAGGCTATGCACGTTTCCGCTAATCCTCAGGAAGGCGAAGTTGGTAGTCTGAAGGACTTCGAATTTACATTCATGGACTACTCTTCATGCAACTGGACAAACGATGTTTATCCATACATTAGTGATGGTGAGGGCAACAAGATTGCCGACATCACAAATGTTGGTTGGGGAACTGATTTTAATCAACTCGTATGCTCACTCAAAGCAGAGATTACCGAGCCTGGAACATACGTTCTCACAATTCCTGCCGGTGCTGTGACATACAATGATGATCCCGCCAACCTGAACTCAGAGGTCACATTCACATATACTATCGCTGACAAGAGCGGTGAGAATGTCACTATCACTCCTGCTGCCGGAAATGTATCAGAGATCCCTGCACTGTTGATTCTTACTTTCAACGATCAGACGGAAGTTGGTGCTTCTGGCAACTGTACACTCGTAGATGATAAGGGTAATTCTTACAAGGCTGAGTTAGGAATTTATTGGGAAGGTGCTTTGAACGAACTCCAGATTGAATTGGCTGACGGTGCTATAACCGCTGAAGGAACTTATACTCTGACAATTCCTGCCGGTGCTGTATCTTACGGTTCAAGTGGTGACTCAAGCAATGGCGAATTGACATTCGTATTCGTTATCGGCAACGCCACAGCTATCTCTAACATCTTCGCTGCTGAGGGCAATGTGGAAATCTACAACGCTAACGGTCAGCTCGTTAAGAGAGGCGATGCAAGTGCTATCAAGACTCTTGCTCCTAACAAGATGTACATCATCAACGGCAAGAAGGTTATCATCAAATAATCTGAACAGATAATTTGATTATCCTATAATATCGAGAATGGGATTGCATATCGAGTGTAGTCCCATTCTCTTTTTAAACAATAACTTTTTTATATTTAAAATTTACGTATGAAAAACATTTTATTTCGCACATTAATGCTTTTGGCAGTGCTCGCTTCAAGTGTAAATACATGGGCACAAGGTTCGGGAACCCAGGCTGATCCCTACGTGATGGAGGCTGGAACTGATTACAAATTCGGCATGGCTGAGTGGTATGGCAAGTTCATTATCCCCGAGGATGTGACTACCGATGACTTTGTTATCGAGATTTCATGTTCAGTAACAAGACTCGACGCTTTTACTGATGCTGATTTTACCAAGCAGTTGGAAATGAGCTTTGAGGGTAGTTTCTCTCCTTATACATTTAAACTGCCTATTGCCAAGGGTACTGCCAAGGGTACTGCCATTTACTTCAAGAAGGATTTTGACATACAGACAGGAAATGGTACGATAACCATTACATCCTATGGCAATCCTTCTGCAATCAAATTGGTTTCAGTTACTCCCACTCCCTCGGCTAATGAGGGTGGAAAGCCATTGTCGGCTGCATCTGCTTATGTCAGCTTGACTTTCTCAAAGAACCTTTCTCATAAGGGATGCACCGTTTCTTGGGGGGCGGAGAGCCAGGCTGTTGTGGCTAATACAATCGGAAATAGTGTAAGTCTCGACATCAGGGCTGCATTGCTCGACTTCTACGGACTTGGAATGAAGGAAGGCGACGAAATCTCTATTACCCTTAAGGGTGTAACTGCCAAGGATGGCTCAAGTGAACAGGGCGATGTGGTGGTTAAGTATATTGCAGCTGCTTTGCCTTTGAGTCTCGTTTCATCTGAAAATACTCCAGGAAATGGTCTCGACACTTTCCTCTCATGGATGCCCGAGACATTCGATAATGGTGTCGTTACACTCACTTTCAGCGGTGACCTCAATACAGAGTCTAAGCCGACCGCTTTCTTGAGCATGGGTAATGTTGAGTCTGAAGATGACTACTATCGTGAGGAACTCCCTGTTATCATAAGTGGTAACACGCTTTCTGTTGACCTTCGTGGCAAACTGCGTAATAAGGAAACAATGAATATCCTCAATCTCCAAGAAGTGATTTCACTGCAGATTAATGGTGTTAAGGATGTTAATGGCAACTTTACATATTCTGATGGTGCCGGAACACTTGGAAGCTATGGTTTCACATATAAGTATAAGCTCGTTGAATATACTCTGACAAAAGAATTCACGCCTGCCAAGGGCTCTATCGACAACAAGAAGAGTATTGGACTTTGGATCAGGGAAGTAGGTGATGGAAAACTCTCATTCACTGCTGCAAGATTCAGCTATGTTCTCAATGGCAAGGAAGAATATGTGGATGTTGAGGCAAAGGATATTGAATCAGAGGTTGACCCTGAGGACGACAATGCGGTAATATACACAATACCTGTTCCTGAATTCTCACGTGATGCCAATTCAGATGTGGTCCTTTCTTTCGTTGGATTGGTAAGTCCGGATGGAAATGACTATTCGTCGGTATTGACCGCCACATATACAAGTGCAGGATTTACCACGGGCATCTCTGCTATTAACGCCGGGAATAATATGGAAGGAAAGGCATATAATCTCAACGGTATTCCCGTTAAGAACGCTAACAATGCCGGTCTTTATATCATAAACGGCAGGACTGTTGTCATTAAGTAATTCCAATGATAATCCATCGTTCATCCTTCAATCATGGTATTTTCTCCAATCGAAGGATGAACGAAGGATGAACGAAGGTTGAACGAAGGATGAACGAAGGATGAACGAAGTGTCTTTTCCTGATTTTTACTGATTACATTACAATTACAGCATTACAATAATATGCATAGGTTATTGTAATGCTGTAATTGTAATGGTATGTTTTTTCCACTCGATTATTTTTCGGCTATAATCTCCTTGGCTCTCTCAAGGGCTATGTTGATATGGCTGCAAATATTCTCCTCGCCTATCAACTTGTAGAAATCTGCTTTCTGCAACTGGGCATTTACTTTTTCGTTTACTCCGGAAAGCACTATGTGTATGCCTTCTTTCTTGCTCATTATGCAGAGGTTGGTGAGGTTGTGAATACCAGTTGAGTCAACAAATGGCACCTTTCTCATTCTTATTATTCTCACTTTAGGACGGTCGCCGAAGGATGCCATGATTTCCTCAAAGCGATTGCCAGCTCCAAAGAAGTATGGACCGTTAATCTCATATACCTCAACACCCTCAGGTATGGTAAGATGCTCCAGATTACCTGAACTCAACTCGCTCTCAAGGTTGGGGTCGATCTCATCGCTGATAACCTTAACGTCGGTAGTCTCTGACATACGGCGCATGAAGAGAAGACAGGCAATGATAAGACCTACCTCAATGGCTACCGTGAGGTCGAAGATAATGGTAAGGAGGAATGTGATAATCAATACTGTAACGTCGCTTTTGGGATTCTTCATCAAGGCAAGGAATGAACGCCAACCGCTCATGCCATAGCTCACAACAACCAATACTCCTGCAAGGCAAGCCATCGGGATATACTGTGCCAACGGCATCAGGAATAGGAATATCAGCAGAAGTACTCCGGCATGGATGATACCTGCTATTGGTGTGCGACCTCCATTGTTGATGTTTGTCATTGTACGGGCAATGGCGCCTGTGGCAGGGATTCCGCCAAAGAGTGGAGACGCAAGGTTGGCTACTCCTTGGGCGATAAGTTCTGTGTTGGAATCGTGATGATCACCGATTACACCATCTGCCACTGTAGCGGATAAAAGGCTCTCAATAGCTCCGAGGATAGCAATAGTGATAGCGGGCGACACAAGCTGCTTGATGGTCTCCCAGGTCATCGCGGGAACATGAGCTTCTGGTAATTCGCTCGAAATCGAGAACCTGTCGCCGATGGTTTCTATGCTGCTCACTCCGGCAAAGTTCTTCAGCAGTAGCGCCACAACAGTCATAAGGATGATGGCTATAAGCGAACCTGGTATCTTCTTGCTAAACCGGGGAGTGATGGCTATTACAACTACACTGGCTATACCTATGATGGCTGTCCACATGTCGGTGGTGTTCATATTTTGTATATAAACAATCCACTTTTCAATGAAATCTGCCGGGACACTTGTCAGTTGTAGGCCAAACAGGTCTTTTATCTGGGTGGTGAAAATGGTTACTGCTATACCGCTAGTGAATCCAACTACGATGGGATAGGGGATATACTTGATGATGGTGCCGAGGTGGAGAAGACCGAACATAACAAGGAATATTCCCGCCATAAATGTGGCAATTGCCAAACCTTCTATACCATATTGCTGGATTATACCATATATTATTATAATAAAGGCACCTGTAGGACCGCCTATCTGCACCTTACTTCCACCTAATACGGATATTATCAGTCCGGCTACAATGGCAGTGATAATTCCCTTTTCGGGCGTAACTCCTGAGGCTATACCAAAGGCGATGGCAAGCGGAAGGGCTACAATTCCTACTATAACTCCGGCCATAAGGTCGGTCATAAAACTCTTTCGATTGTAATTCCTCAGGGTGTCGAGGAGCTTGGGTCTGAATTCTAATGCTTTCATTTTATAAACAAATCTCACTTTTCATTATTTCTTGGTGCAAAGGTAGTGAATAAATATTAATTGTACAAGCTTTATTTCTCTTTTTTATCAATTGTGTGCGTTAACTTGATTTATTTCTGCTAAAAAACGTTTCCTTTTTTAATAATTCTATTTCTGTGCTTTATTATGCGAGGCTAATCTTTATTTATTATGTAATAAGGTGTAATGCAATTTAGTGTCGTATTTACACGTCTTATTTCTTAATTACTGTTAAATTCCTAAACTTTTTCCTCAAAACATTTGGTAGTTTGGAAAATAGTGCGTACCTTTGCACCCGCTTTTGAGAACAACGCTTCTCACGAGCCAAAAAAGAAAGAGTTCTTTGAAAGACTTACATAAACAGAGAAGTAGTACAAGAAGCGAACTGCATTATTTATTTAGTGTAGTTTGGGTAGAAAAGAAACGAACCGTCAATTTGTATTAGATTGAAAGTTTGCTTTATGCTTCATTAATTCTGGAGAGTCATCCTATAAGACAGAACAAACGAGAAATAAATATTTTACAATGGAGAGTTTGATCCTGGCTCAGGATGAACGCTAGCTACAGGCTTAACACATGCAAGTCGCGGGGCAGCATTTCCTTAGCTTGCTAAGGGAGATGGCGACCGGCGCACGGGTGAGTAACGCGTATCCAACCTTCCCATGTCCACGGGATAGCCCGTCGAAAGGCGGATTAATACCGTATGAGGTCACATGCGGGCATCTAAGTGTGACGAAAGGTTTAGCGGACATGGATGGGGATGCGTCCGATTAGCTAGTTGGCGGGGTAACGGCCCACCAAGGCGACGATCGGTAGGGGTTCTGAGAGGAAGGTCCCCCACATTGGAACTGAGACACGGTCCAAACTCCTACGGGAGGCAGCAGTGAGGAATATTGGTCAATGGACGCAAGTCTGAACCAGCCAAGTAGCGTGCAGGATGACGGCCCTATGGGTTGTAAACTGCTTTTATGCGGGGATAAAGTGTGCCATGTATGGTGTTTTGCAGGTACCGCATGAATAAGGACCGGCTAATTCCGTGCCAGCAGCCGCGGTAATACGGAAGGTCCGGGCGTTATCCGGATTTATTGGGTTTAAAGGGAGCGTAGGCCGTCGTTTAAGCGTGTTGTGAAATGCCGCGGCTCAACCGTGGCACTGCAGCGCGAACTGGATGACTTGAGTGCGCGGGAGGTAGGCGGAATTCGTGGTGTAGCGGTGAAATGCTTAGATATCACGAAGAACTCCGATTGCGAAGGCAGCTCACTGGAGCGCAACTGACGCTGAAGCTCGAAAGTGCGGGTATCGAACAGGATTAGATACCCTGGTAGTCCGCACGGTAAACGATGGATGC
>OBLI01000619.1_pt1 | contig 37511 bp, 31 predicted proteins | sample 1519701 | NCBI WGS metagenome assembly OBLI01 (sample SAMEA3663005, study PRJEB22513) | pig gut metagenome | biome: pig gut; feature: pig-associated habitat; material: faeces | place: France | collected 2012
GTTGTAATAACCAAATTTTAACCTAAAAAAGATAAATAAAAGTCTAAAAAACATCGTTTTTGCCTATTTTTTTTGCACAAACTATAAAAATTGTGTAATTTTGTAGCGACAAAAAACAAACAATAAGTAATGATGAAGAAAACACTATTCTCACTTCTCGTCCTTTTGGCAGCATTAGTTGCCCAGGCACAGACCACCCTCAAGGTGTCGGTAAGCAATCCCTTGTCCGTACGTCGCACCGCCGTACCCGTAACAATCCAGTTGGAGTCGCCCGTTCGCTCTGCCCTTGTGGTTGACTCACGTGGCGAGGAACAGCCATGTCAGTTGGATGATCTCGACAACGACGGCAGGTATGAATGTCTATCGTTCATCGTCGCCGAGATAGGAGGCAAGAAGACCCTCGACTACTCGGTAACACTGAGCAACGAGGGACAGCCGCGAGCATACACGCCTCAGGTGTATGCCGAGATGATGCTCACCAACAAGAAAATCAAGAGCAGCAACAAGCAAGACCTGTATATCAGCAGTCTCACCGTGGATAACGGCACCAACCCCTATTGGATGCTGCATCATCACGGTCCGGCGTTTGAGAACGACATGGTGGCATACCGTATCTACTTCGACGAGCGTCAGACGGTGGATATATATGGCAAGTATCGCCGCGGCTTGGAATTGCGCGACACCCAGTTCTATCCCGACTCATTGCAGAAAGCCACAGGATATGGCGACGACGTGCTGTGGGTGGGCAAGACCTTCGGTGTGGGTGCCATGCGAGGATGGAACAAGGGTGCGATGCAGATGCTGCAGGATGTGGAGAGCCGCACATTGTCTGTTGTGTCACGCGGTCCGCTGCGCACCGTAGTTAAGGTGGTGGACAAGGGATGGAATCCCCGTTATCCCGACACATGCACTCACGACGAGCGTATCGACATGACAACATATTACACCCTCTATGCCGGAAGGCGCGACTGTCAGGTGGATATCCTCTTCTCGCGCGACGCCTCACGTTTGCAGTTATCAACAGGATTGGTGAATGTAAAGCAGTCGAGCGAGTATTCCGACGGAAGGGGATTGCGAGGCTGTTGGGGTACCGACTGGCCCGTGTCAGCCAAGGACTCTGTGGGACATAAGCGTGAGACTGTAGGACTTGGCATTTGTTTGCCCTCGACAAATGTGATAAGCGAATTACCCGCCGACAAGAGCAACTATCCCTTTGTTGTGGGCAACATCGCCACCTCGATGCGCTATCACATCACCTTTGCCTCCGACAACGAGACATTCCCCGAGGGAATACATTCCGCCAAGGCATTCTTTGACTATCTCAAGGACTGGAAGCGCGACATCGAGCACCCCTGTGTGATATCGTGCTCTCGAAGATAGTTGTCGAGAAGATTGGTGAACTCGTGGTTTTTCAGTCCCCACGACGGGGCAATCACCATCCCCTTGGGAGACTGCGACACGAATCGTTCCAGTATGAGGTCGGGTCGCAGTCTTGATATATACTCCGCCACGAGCCGTATATAGTCTTCCACCTTATTATATATATAAGGATTCATCTCGGCGAGGCGTGTTCCTTTTACCACCTGCATCTGATGGAGTTTGAGTATGTTCAGAGGCAGTGATGAGATGATGTCCGCCTGGCGCAGACATTCCTCGGGACCTTCGCCTGGCAATCCGATGATGACATGTCCACCGGTGATGATTCCCCTATCGGCAGTACGTCTCACGGCATCCGCCGAACATTCGAACGAGTGTCCCCGGTTGATGATTCTCAGCGTCTCGTCATTCGCCGACTCGATACCGTATTCCACAATCATGAAGGTCTGTCGGTTGAGTTTGTCGAGATAGTCGAGGGTGTCGTCAGGCACGCAGTCAGGACGCGTACCGATGACTATTCCCACAACATCCTCCACGCTGAGCGCCTCCTCATATCGTCGCTTCAGTGTTTCCACGTCGGCATAGGTATTACTATAAGCCTGGAAATACGCAAGATATTTCATGTCGGGATATTTCCTTTTGAAAAACTCCTTGCCGGCGATGATTTGTTCGGTTATGCTTTTCTCGCGCTCACAGTATGCGGGGTTGAATGTCCTGTTGTCGCAGAACACGCAACCGCCCCTGCCGACTTTGCCGTCCCTGTTTGGGCAGCTGAATCCGGCATCCACTGAAATCTTTTGCACTCGGAAGGGAAACTGTTCCCTTATCCATGTCCCATAGTCATTATATCTCTTCTTCATTTTTCATGCAACTCGTTTGCAAAGATACGAAAAATATAATAAAATAACACAAATTCTTTGCAAAGTTTAGAAAAATATGATAACTTTGCAGACAAAATACGAAAAACGATGGAAATAATGAGAAAAATAATCCTTTTATTCGCATTATCAATGATGACAATGTCAACAATTAATGCAAAAGAGAAACTCGACCTCAAGAGTATCTCAAACGGAGATTTCTATGGCGAACGCCTCGCCGCAGTCAAACCCGCCAGCGATGGCGAGACATATATGCAAATCTCCAAGGACAAAAGAAAAATCGTGAAATACTCCTTCAAGACCGGTAAGGAGGTATCCACAGTGTTCGACCTCGACAATGTGCGTGGCCCTAAGATCCGTATCGACGGAGTGGATGGATATATCGTCAGTCCCGACGGGCGCAATATCCTAATCCAAACCGCCACCAAACCGATATACCGCCGCTCCTTCACCGCCGAATACTATATCTTCGACGTGCGCAACAATAAGATGGTGGCACTCTCGCTCGCGGGTCCTCAGCAGACACCCGTCTTCTCGCCCGACGGAACAATGATTGCCTTCGTAAGGGAGAATAACATTCACCTTGTCAAACTGCTCTATGACAATGCCGAGAGTCAGGTGACCAAGGACGGAAAGTTTAATGAGATTATCAACGGCGTGCCCGACTGGGTGTATGAGGAGGAATTCTCCACCAACACGTCGATGGTGTTCACTGCCGACAGTAAGCAGATATGCTGGATAAAATACGACGAGTCGCATGTGAAGCAGTATTCCATGCAACTCTTCCGTGGCAGTCATCCCGACATGGATGAATACGCCACCTATCCTGGGCTTTATACCTATAAATATCCCAAGGCAGGCGAGGACAATTCCAAGGTGTCGGTTTGGAGCTATGACATCAAGTCGCATCAGGCTCGCAAGCTCGACGTGCCCGTGGATGCCGACGGATATATCCCCCGCATTGCCTCTACCGAGGATGCCTCTAAGGTGGCAGTGTTCACACTGAATCGCCATCAGGACAACCTTTCTATATATATGGTAAATCCACTCTCTACACTTGCCAAACTGGTTGTAACCGACAAGGTCGATAAGTATATCAAGGAGGCTGCGATACAGGACACACGCATCGTGGGCAACTATATCCTCCTGCCCTCGGAGCGCGATGGATTCAACCATCTCTATCTCTACACCCTCACGGGCCAGTTGAAGCGTCGCGTGACAACAGGAAAATATGAGGTGCTCGACGTATATGGCGTTGACGCAGCCACGGGCGACGTGTATTATGCCGCCAACCCCGACGGAGCCACCGACAAACAGGTGTTTGTGGCGCGTGCCAACGGAAAGAGTGAGCGACTCACACAGAAGGCCGGTCAGAACAGTGCCATCTTCAGTGCCAACTACAAGTATTTCATCAATGTGTGGAGCGACCTCAACAATCCCCTCACATATACCCTCAACACCGTGGGCGGCAAGCAAACCGCCACATTGATCGACAACAAGGCACTCAAGGAGAAGTGGGCTAATTATGAGACGGGAACAAAAGAACTCTTCTCATTCACCACCTCTGAGGGCGTGAAACTCAATGGATGGATGATCAAGCCTGCGGGCTTTAATGCCTCGAAGCGCTATCCTGTCATCATGTATCAGTATGGCGGTCCGGGCAACCAGCAGGTGCTCAACTCATGGAACATCGGTAGTCGTGGACAGGGAGCTGTCATCGAGCAGTATATGGCCCAGCAAGGATATGTTGTGGTATGCGTGGATGGCAGGGGAACAGGCGGACGCGGTGCTGAATTTGAGAAATGCACCTACCTGCGCCTCGGTGAGAAGGAGTCTGCCGACCAGGTGGAGACAGCCTTGTGGCTTGCAAAACAATCATACATCGACAAGGACCGCATCGGTATATGGGGATGGAGCTATGGTGGATGGAACACCCTGATGTCGATGTCGGAGGGTCGCCCCGTGTTCAAGGCTGGAGTAGCCGTCGCGCCTCCCACTTGCTGGCGCTATTACGACACTGTATATACCGAGCGCTTCATGCGCACACCCAAGGAGAATGCCTCGGGATATGACGAGGTGAACCCGATAGCACGTGCACCGCAACTGCATGGTGCCCTCCTCATCTGCCATGGTCTTGCCGACGACAACGTCCACTTCCAGAACAGTGCCGAATATGTTGAGGCACTCGTTCAGGCCGACAAGGACTTCCGCCAACTCGTATATACCAACCGCAATCACGGTATCTCGGGGGGCAATACCACCAACCACCTTTTCCGTCAGATAATGAATTGGTTTAATACAGAATTAAAATAATCAAAAAACAAACGAAAAATGAAAACATTAGCTACAGTTGCCCTTGCGCTCATGATGCCGTTGACGGTGTCGGCAGCCAAGGCAAAGAAAAAACAAGTTGTGAAGAAGGTCTCGGCCATCGAGATTGTGCAGAAGATGAACGATGAGTATCAGAAGGCTCATTCGCCAGAGGTGGGAACAGGTGCCGACGAGGCAGCCTATTTCGCCGCCAACATGGAGGCATATCGCCTTACGGGTAATGCGCGCTATCTGGAATATTGCGACAAATGGGCGCGCCACAACAAGTGGAGTGGGGTGATGGAGGCATATCTCGACCTCAACGAACTCAATCCCGGCACTCATAAGATTGCTTCGCTGCTTCGTGCCGACAATATCCAGTCGCTGCCCGTGCTTGCCAAATTATATAAGGTGACACGTTGCCCCAAGTATCTCGACCGCATCCTTGCTTCCTATGCACAAGCCGATGTTCTCTCGCTCGTGCGCACACTCGACGCACTGCCCGCCGACGCTCCTCAGCGCCAGAATATCGTTGACAAGGTGAAGTCGGATGTCGCAGCCGCCCCCTCGCTCTATCCCCTCCTGTGGACAGTGAACAGGGGATTGTTGGACAAGTCAAAATACGACGCCACCATCCAGCAGTTGTGGAGTGATCGCGACAATTCGCCCATCTCTCTCCTTGCCGCATGCGAGAAGGTGAGATATGACGACTCCACCCTCGTAGCTCCCCGTCAGATGACAGTGGAGGTGAAGAATCCCTCGGGCATCCAGCGCCAGGAGGTTGTTGAGCTCAGTGCCGCCGACATATTCAAGCGCCTCGGTATCAGTGGCGGACGCCAGTTTGTGGTGAAGAACGCCATTGGCAACGAGATACCCTCGCAGTTGACCCACGACGGAAAGATCCTCGTCGATGTGGCGGTAGCTCCTTCATCAGCAGCCACAATCACCATTGTCACAGGACAACCCCAGTCATACGTCAATACTTGCTACGGCCGAATGTATCCCGAGCGTGTGGATGACATAGCATGGGAGAACGACCGTGGTGCCTATCGCTGCTATGGTCCTGCCTTGCAGCGCTCGGGCGAGGATGCCTATGGCAATGACGTGTGGGTGAAGAACACCCCCGACCTCGTGGTGGAAAACCGTTATCACGACGAGCTTGTCAACAAACTGAGTTATCATGTGGATCGCGGATACGGTCTCGACTGCTATAAGGTGGGTCCAACACTCGGTTGCGGTACTCCCGCCATCGTCAATGGCGACGACATCCGCTTCCCCTATTGCTGGACATCCTATGAGCTTCTCGACAACGGACCATTGCGCTTTACCGTGCGTCTCGACTATGGTGTCAATGGCGAGCACCGCATCCTCTCGCTCGACAAGGGCAGCAACTTCAACAAGATGACTGTATGGTATGACGGCATCACCGCTCCGGTGGATGTTGCTTCGGGAGTAGTCATCCACACCGAGGACACCGAGAGTGTTGTTCTTGGTAAGGACTTCGTGCAATATGCCGACCCCACCGACAATCCCAAGAATCAGAATTTCCAGATATATGTGGCAGCCATCTTCCCTGATGGTGTTGACGCCACCCGCAAGGTGATGTATAAGAATCCCGTGCGCGGCAATGCCGGCCATGCCCTTGGTGTGAAGAAGGGATTGCAGCCCAATGAGAAATTCACGTATTACTTCGGTTCATCCTGGAGCAAATACGATTGTCGCAATCAGAAAGAATGGCAGATGCGCATCGACACCTTCAAGTCGGCGCTCGCCTGTCCGCTTGAGATTAAATTATAGAAGGAGATAAAAGGAGTGTTTTTCGACAGGCATTTACTATTGTCCTTTATCTTCCTGAGCGACCACAGGGAGCGATAACTTCTTATAACTCCTTTTAACTACAAAACTTGAGCATACGCAAAACTTAATAATGAATAAAAAGACTATAATGTTCCTTTCGTCGGTCCTGCTGCTTGCCTCGTGCGGCAGCAAGGGTCACGACGAGTCAAAAGAAGAGAAGCATGGAGATGAACACGACCATGCAGGAGAGATTGTCATGACGAAGCACCAGTTAGAGGAGGCTCACGTGATGACATCAGTGGTAACCCCGTCTGCCTTTGTCAATGTGATAAAGGTGGGAGGACAGATAGTGTCCTCTCAGAACGACGAACAGACCATTGCCGCCACATCCGACGGCATCGTGCAGTTTGCCGCCCGCCAGTTGACCGAGGGTGCCACCGTTGTTGCGGGACAACAACTCGCCACCCTCTCGTCGCACAATCTCCAGTCGGGCGACCCCGTAGCCAAGGCAAAGTCAGCCTTCCTCGCCGCCCAGAGTCAGTTGGAGAGGGCGAAGGAACTTGTAGCCGATAAGATTATATCCCAGAAAGCCTACGAACAGGCGAAATTGGACTATGAGCAGGCTCTTGCGGCATGGCGTGGCATGGAATCCACCGCCTCCAAGGGTGGGGTGGTGATATCCTCCCCCCGAGCCGGATATGTCAAGAACATCCTTGTGCGCCAGGGCGACTATGTCACCATCGGTACACCGCTCCTCACCCTCACCTCCAATCGTCGTCTGCAGTTGCGTGCCGACGTACCGCAGCAATACATCCGTCAGTTGTCATCCGTCAGCGGTGCCAATTTCCGCATTCCGGGCGACGACACCCTCTATCGACTTTCCGCCCTCAACGGACGGGTGGAGTCGTATGCCCGCAGTCTTGCCGACGGTTCGGCATTCGCTCCCGTCATTATGTCGATGGATAATGTGGGCAATATCCTCCCGGGTTCCTATGCCGATGTCTATCTGTTGATGAACGACCGACAGGAGTGCATATCCTTGCCGTCTGCAGCAATCACCGAGGAGCAGGGTCTTTACTTCGTGTATGTTGCGGAGCCCGACGAACCCGGAGTGTTTGTCAAGCGTGAGGTGACCATAGGTCGCGACAATGGTGAGCGCATCGAGATCACGTCCGGCATTAAGTCGGGCGAGACGGTAGTCACCCATGGTGCCATGCAGGTGAAACTCGCCTCGATGAGTGGCTCCGTGCCCGAAGGACATAGCCATAGTCATTGAAATCGGAGATTTCAATGAAATTAAAGAATTAAAGAATTAAAGAATTAAAGAATTAAAGAATTAAAATATTAAAAAATTAAAAAATTAAAGTTGCCTTGTGCTGAATAAGATAATAAGATTTTCATTGGACAATCGCCTGGCGATTGTGATAGTGTCGGTATTACTGATGCTCTTCGGAGTATATACCACAAGCAATATGGAAGTTGACGTCTTTCCCGACCTCAACGCCCCCACCGTCGTTGTCATGACCGAAGCAAGCGGTATGGCAGCCGAGGAGGTGGAGCGCCTTGTCACCTTTCCCGTCGAAACCGCTGTCAACGGAGCTACCGACGTGCGTCGTGTGCGCTCCTCATCCACCACGGGATTCTCCGTCGTGTGGGTGGAGTTCAACTGGGGCACCGACATCTATCGAGCCCGCCAGATTGTTTCCGAGAAACTCGCCACAGTGCGCGACGACCTACCCGCGGGTATAGGTAATCCCACCCTCGGTCCACAGTCCTCAATCCTTGGCGAGTTGATGTTTGTATCACTCACCTCCGACACCACATCCCTTCAGGACCTTCGCACCATAGCCGACTGGACTATCCGTCCCCGTCTTCTTGCCACGGGCGGAGTGGCTCAGGTGGCAGTACTCGGCGGTGAGGTCAAGGAATATCAGATTCAGCTCTCTCCCGAACGGATGTCCCATCATGGCGTCACCCTCAGCGATGTAATGACGGCAGTCGAGGGAATGAATGCCAATGTCTCGGGCGGTACATTGTATGAATACGGTAATGAGTATATCGTGCGCGGATTGCTCTCCACGACGGATGTCAACCACCTCTCCGACGCTCTCGTGGCCTCCACCACATCGGGCCCTGTATGCCTGCGCGATGTGGCAGAGGTGAAGGTGGGCAACAAGACCCCTCGCACCGGTGTGTCGAGCTATAACTGCAAGTCGGCAGTCACCCTCACCGTCACCAAGCAACCCAACACCAGTACACTCTCCCTCACCGCCGATCTCGACAGTACGCTTGCCGACCTGCGCACCACCTTGCCCTCCGATGTCCATCTCTCCACAGATGTCTATCGTCAGTCGCGCTTCATCGAGAGCAGTATCGACAATGTGAAGGATGCCCTCCTCGAAGGCGCCTTCTTCGTTGTCGTCGTCCTGTTCATCTTCCTTATGAACGCCCGCACCACGATAATCTCCCTCGTCACTATTCCCCTCTCCCTCCTTGCGGCCATCGTGGCCCTGCACGCTCTCGACCTCACCATCAACACGATGAGTCTCGGTGGATTGTGCATTGCCATCGGTTCGCTTGTCGATGATGCCATCGTGGATGTGGAGAACGTATATAAGCGCCTGCGCGCCAACCGCCAGTTGCCCATCCCCGGTCGTCGTCCCGTGGTGGATGTTATCTTCGACGCTTCTCGCGAGGTGCGAATGCCCATCCTCAACTCCACATTGATTATCATCGCCAGTTTCCTGCCCATCTTCTTCCTCACGGGCATGGAGGGTCGTATGCTTGCCCCCTTGGGCATAGCCTTCATCGTCGCCCTGTGTTCATCCACAGTGGTGGCGCTCACCCTCACCCCCGTCCTGTGCAGTTTCCTGCTCGGCAGTGGCAGACACTCGTTGAAGGTGCAGAAAGACCCCATAATAATAACATATCTGCAATCCCACTATCTCAAATCATTGCGCTGGGCGTTGTCACATCGTCGTGTCGTACTCGGCACCACACTTGCCGTCCTCATCGCCGCTATAGTCATCTTTGCCGGTTTCGGACGCTCCTTCCTCCCTCCCTTCAACGAGGGCTCGTTCACCGTAAATGTCAGTACCATGCCCGGTATATCCATTGAGGAGTCCGACAGTATAGGCCTTCGCGCCGAGCGAGCCCTGTTGTCCATTCCCGAGATAAAGGTTGTGGGCAGAAAGACAGGACGCGCCGAACTCGACGAACATGCCTTGGGAGTGAACACCAGTGAGATAGAGGCCCCCTTCGAACTCACCGACCGCTCCAAGGACGAACTCCTTGCCGACGTGCGTCATCGCCTTGGCGAGATACCCGGCATCAACGTCGAGGTGGGTTCGCCCATCAGTCATCGTATCGACGCCATGCTCTCCGGCACCCGTGCCGGCATAGCCATAAAGTTGTTTGGCGCCGACCTCAACAGGATGTATGCCTTGGGCAATCAGATAAAGGACGAGATAAAGGATATCGAGGGCATTGCCGACCTCAACGTGGAGCAGCAGGTGGAGCGCCCTCAGCTCACCATCCGTCCTCGTGCCGCCCTCCTTGCCCAGTATGGAGTCACCATCCCCGAGTTTGCCTCCTATGTCGAGACCCTCCTCCAGGGCAAGGCAGTGTCTCAGGTGTATGACGGCAATAGCACCTTCGACCTCACACTGAAAGTGGACGACAATCATCGCCTGTCGATACAAGACATCAAAGACCTTCGCCTGCAGACCCCACGCGGACCAGTCACCCTCAGCCAACTCGCCACCATCACCTCCACCTCGGGCCCCAACACCATCAGTCGTGAGAATGTACAGCGCAAGATAGTTATCTCGGCAAATGTCTCGGGACGCGACCTTCGTGGAGTTGTGAATGACATCCGTGCGAAGATAAGCGAGCACATCACTCTGCCCGAGGGTTATCATATAGAATACGGTGGACAGTTTGAGAGCGAGCAGAAGGCATCGCGCACTCTCATGGTGGCGTCGCTGATAAGTCTGATAATCATCTTCGTCCTGCTGTACCAACAGTTCAGCTCCCTCACCCAGTCGGCTGTGGTGATGTTGAATCTCCCGTTGGCAGTGATAGGCGGTGTCGTGGCAATCTCCATGACGAGTGGGGTAGTGAGCATCCCCGCCATCATCGGATTCATCTCCCTCTTTGGCATCGCCACCCGCAATGGTATGCTACTCGTGTCGCGCTATAATGACCTGCGCCGCAAGGATTATAGTTTGATAGACAGTATCCTCACCGGCAGTGTCGATCGTCTCAACCCCATCCTCATGACAGCCCTCACGAGTGCGTTGGCTCTCATCCCGATGGCTCTCACTGGAGATCTGCCTGGCAATGAGTTACAGTCACCGATGGCAAAGGTCATCTTTGGCGGTCTCATCACCTCCACCCTCCTCAATGTCTTCATCATCCCGATAATGTATTATCTTATAAATAACCCTGCTCGTGTTAGTAAGGTGAAGTTAAAGAAGTAAAGTATTGATAGATATGAAAAAGAAATGTATTTTGCTCGCCGCATTGATGGCATCAATGTCTGTCAGCGGACAATCGATGGACGACGTACTGAAGTCGATTGAAAAGCATAACGCACAGTTGGCCGCATACAAAAAGGCTGCCGACGCAACCAAATCCGCCAATCACTCCGAGGTGTATCTCGATGACTTGGAGGTGGGATACAACCGACTCTGGGGCAATCCCTCGACTATAGGCAACAGGCACGACGTGAGTGTGAGTCAACCGATAGACCTGCCCACACTGTTTGGCACGAAGTCGAGGGTGGCAAAGAGTAAGGACGCCTTGGCAGATGGCGAATATCTCGTGCAGAGGCAGGACATTCTGTTGGAGGCTAAGATGGGATATCTGGATGCCGTGTATTACAATGCCCTGGTCAACGAACTGCAGCGCAGATGCAGTCAGGCGGGCGCCATGCTCGCCATGCAGAAGAAGCAGTTGGAGGCGGGCGACATCAACATCATCGAATACAACAACATGCGCCTCACACTATCCAACGCCACCACGGCACTCACACAAGCCAAGGCTGAGCGCGACGCAGTGATGGCACAGCTTAAGCAACTCAACGGCGGTATCGACATCGCAGTGACCGACAGTGTGTATCAACCGATATCCCTGCCCGGGGATTTCGACGAGTGGTTTGACCATGTGTGCGCCTCTGCCCCTGCCGTTTCGATGGCTCGCGACGGCATAACCCTCGGACAAAGACAACTGGCTTTGGCCCGACAGGGATGGTTGCCTAAGTTGGCAGTGGGATTTATGAGTGAGAAAACGATGGGCGAACAATATCAGGGAGTGACCCTTGGAGTGAATGTTCCCCTATGGAGCGCCGGCAAGAAGGTGAAGCAGGCCAAGGCTGAGGCAGCGGCTGCCGAGGCCATGCACAAGGCCACGATCGAGAATCTTAAGAGTGAGCTCGCCAGCGACTATGCCATGACAAAGGGATTGGTGAAGGCAGCCAACGACAGTAGGGCGGCTTTGTCCGAAAGCGACAACACCGCCAATCTTCAGAAGGCATGCAAGGCCGGTGAGATGTCAACATTGGAGTATCTCATCTCTCTCACCGCCTATTATGATGCTGTGGAGAAAATGCTGTCAAGCGAGCGTGAAGCCCAAAAAGCCTACGCCCGCCTGACAATGTATCTGTTATAAGTTACCACGTTCCTTGTCGAGGTAGTATTTGTATGTGCCGACGGTGAGTTCGTCGCAAGCCGCCTCGTCGCATACAACAATAGCCTTGGGGTGCATCTGAAGCATGGAGGCAGTCCACTTGTGGGATATGTCGCCGTCGATGATGTGCTTCAAGGCTCTTGCTTTGTGGTGGCCGTTGCATACGAGTAGCACCTCGCGGGCAGCCATCACCGTACCGATACCTACCGTCAATGCCTGTGTGGGCACCTGACTGAGATCGCCGTCAAAGAATCGGCTGTTGGCTATGATGGTGTCGGTGGTGAGTGTCTTGATACGTGTCTTTGATGTGAGCGACGAACCCGGTTCGTTGAATGCCAGATGTCCGTCGGGACCTACTCCTCCCATAAACAGGTCGATACCGCCAGCCGCCTCGATAGCTTTCTCATAATCATCACATTCCTTAATCAGGTCGGGCGCGTTGCCATCCAGGATATGCACATTCTCACGCTTTATATTAATATGTGAAAAGAAGTTTGTCCACATAAAGGAGTGATATGACTCGGGATGAGCTTCAGGGATATGAACATATTCGTCCATATTGAATGTCACGACATTCTCAAACGACAACTCGCCAGCTTCATACTTCTTTATCAGTTCCTTATACAGTCCTAAGGGTGACGACCCCGTGGGACATCCCAGTTTAAAAGGCTTTTCCGCCGTGGGCTTTGCCTCGACGATTTTTTTGGCGACATAGTCAGCCGCCCATTTCGACATTTTGTCGTAATCCGGTTCTATAATTACACGCATAATACTTTGGTTGTTTTTGTTCTTTATTGTAAAAAATCACCGCAAAGTTAGTATAAAAGTTGGAAATATCAAAGGATAGATATGATGAATAAGTATGATTTAATGTTTTTTGTATAAAAAATGTTGCAAGAATAATTTATTTTATATAAATTTGCACCCGAAAAGCGATATTCATCGCCAATCGAAAAATACAATATCTTAAAACATTAGATAGTGAAGCAGATAAAAGATATAACAATAATAAATAAGTTAACCAACTGGTACTTCTCTCATGGCGCAATGCCATATTGGGGTATCCTAATCATTGACTGTGTTAACATCATGGTAGCCGGTATGTTTGCCGTCTATCTTGTGATGGGAGGTGATATGTTTATCAACCATTTCTGGAATTACATCCTCTCCTATGTATGTTGCATGCCCCTGATGGCAGTTGCGATGAAGGTGTTCCACACCTATTCCGGCATTGTGCGCTATTCCTCCTTCGTCGATCTCATCCGCTGTGGCAGTGCGCTCATCCTTGGTTTTCTGCTCAACAATATATGGATGCCATTTGTTGATAACATCCACATGATGGACATCTCCATCCGCACCCAACTTGTGGCATGCGGATTGGCTGTTCTCATCATGTGTGCCGTGCGCATCCTTGTCAAATACACCTACGACTTCTGTTTTGTCACCGAGGAAGCCATCCCCGTGTTCATCTACGGCGTCAAGGAGGGCGGCATCAGTCTTGCCAAGTCCATCCGCAACGAGCATCCCTCGCGTTATGTCGTGCGAGGCTTCGTCACCGACGACGAGAATATGACGGGCAAGTTCCTCCTTGGCTGTAATGTGTATTATTGGGACCGCACCCTTGTCCGTAATATGGAGCGCAAGGGCGTGCGCACCCTTTTTGTCAGTCCCATGCGCAGCGAGGCGTTCCGCGAGAATCAGGACCTTGTTGACAGTCTGTCGCAGTCAGGCATCAAGATAATGATGATGCCCGAGGCCCAGAAGTGGGACGGCAAGAGCAAGATGATACATCTCCAGATGAGAGAAGTGGACATCGAGGACCTTCTGCCGCGCGACAAGATAGAGGTGGATATGGAATCCATCGGCCGACTCTTGGAGAACAAGGTCATATTGATTACAGGCGCTGCCGGTTCCATCGGTTCCGAGATGGTCAAGCAGATAGCCGTGTTCAAGCCCGAGCGCCTTGTTCTCATCGACCAGGCAGAGACCCCCATGCACGATGTGCGTCTGTATATGAAGAAGAACTATCCCTATATCGAATGTGACACCATCGTCACCAGCATCACCAATGCCGAGCGTATGGAGCGTATCTTCCACATGCACCGTCCCGACTATGTCTTCCATGCAGCAGCATACAAACATGTGCCCATGATGGAGGACAATCCCTCCGAGGCAGTACAGAATAATATATATGGTACGCGCGTGATGGCCGACATGGCAGTTAAGTATCGCACCAAGAAGTTTGTCATGATCTCCACCGACAAGGCAGTCAACCCCACCAACGTCATGGGTTGCTCCAAGCGTATCTGCGAGATATATTGCCAGTCGCTCAACAAGGCCATCCTCGATGGCGAGGTCGAAGGCATCACCCAGTTTGTCACCACCCGCTTTGGCAATGTCCTCGGCTCCAATGGTTCGGTGATACCCCTCTTCCGCCAGCAGATAGCCATGGGCGGTCCCGTCACCGTCACCCATCCCGACATCATCCGTTTCTTCATGCTCATCCCCGAGGCATGCAAACTGGTGCTCGAAGCCGGTACGATGGGCAAGGGTGGTGAGATCTTTGTCTTCGACATGGGCAAACCTGTCCGCATTGCCGATTTGGCAAAGCGTATGATAGCCCTTTCCGGCGTGCATGGCGTTGACATCAAATACGTGGGCTTGCGTGATGGCGAGAAGTTATACGAGGAAGTCCTCAACGACGCCGAGGCAACCGTTCCCACCATCCATCCCAAAATCAAGATTGCCAAGGTGCGCAAGTATCCCTACCAGTTGGCTAAGCAAAACGAGGAAGAGCTCCTGCAGCTCTCCTACACCTTCGACGATATGGCGATAGTGCGTAAGATGAAGGAAATCGTTCCCGAGTACAAGTCCCAGCAATCCAAGTACAAGGTCTTGGATTATTAGAGAAATCATTGATTAAGGTTAAAATAGTTTAATAATACATATATTTACTGCAAAATCTTCCAATAAATACAAATAAATTAGTAATTTTGCACCAAATACACACACGCACTTTCTAAGAGTGCGTCATGTTAGATATAACATCTACTCATGATTTGTGTATAATTTTTCAATTATCCTTATGTTCAAAATAGGTAGGATAATCGCGTCGTTGCCTGTTGGTTGTATATGCTTCCACTCCCAACGATTTCCGACAGTTCTTCAACTGCCGACGCCGTAGGCGTTCCTTTTGTTATCCTTCCTTATAGTTATTAACCCCTCTATTTAATTCTCATCCACTGCCGCGCAAAAGCGCAGCTCGCTTGCGTTATGCCCGGCGCCACCCCCTAACGAGCCGTCCGCTTGCGTTATGTCTGGCGCCCTCTAACGTTGCCCCATCTCGCTAACGTGCCGCCGCCATCGCTGTGCTCTCACCAAACTCCCGGTTTACCGGTTGGAGCCCTCTCCTCAGGAGCGGACGGGTGAGATAGAAAAATAAAAAAATACATTTTTTTTTGGTAATCCCAAAAATAATATGTATCTTTGCCGCAGAAATTGTAAAATAATACAGAAACAATATGTGTAGGTTTTCAGAATCAAGCAAACAAAAGCTTGGCAATGCGGTTGTTTACATAGCCGAAAGAGCCAGATTTCCTTATAAGACAGAAGTACTAAAGTTACTTTATCTTATGGAGGAACAGATGGTGCTGAAATACCATGTTCCATTTTTAGCCATACCATTTAGCGTATGGCGTATGGGTCCTGTTTCAGTTGACGTATATGAAGAGTTAAGTGATCAACCCATACTTTTGGAAGCTTTTGTTAGATTAAAGAATACTGGCAAGGGAAATATTGTCAAGCCAAAAGTGAAGTTTGATGACCAAGAGTTCAGTGATGCTGAGCTTGAAGTAATGGACTATATAATGTCAAGATATGGAAATTTCACATCCGACCAACTCATTGAATTGACCCATCGTGAAGGATCGCCATGGTGGAATGCCGCCAAAGAGAACGACCTCCTGCAAGATTTCAAAGAGAAGAGGGCAAATAGTTCAAATATCATCATAGACTTAGGCAAATCACTCTGTAATGACAACAAGGCATTTTATGAAGAATGCCTAGAAGTACGCAGATCTGCTAATATGATGCGACCATAATCTTCGTGAATATGTTTGAACAAGGTCAACTTTTGAAATTTACGCCTTTCACATTCAAGAATGGTGCTAACCCTAAGCCTAAATATTTTATTGTGCTTGGAATAATGAACGAAGACATTGTAATTGCATCACTCCCTACGTCAAAAGACCACATTCCCGATAATATGAACATAGGGAATGGCTGTGTCAATGACTTGGAACGTAACGTGAATGCGTATATATTTAGTGAAGGTGTGCCAGTCACAGATGTATTTTCATTTCCGCGAAAGACATTTGTCTATGCTGAGCAAGTAGATGAATACTCATGTGGATATTTGGCTAATATGCATTCAAGCATAGAAAACCTTGGCAGGATATACCCAGAGTTGTTTAGAAGAATAATAGAATGCCTATTATCCTCATGCATGTTAAAACGTAAATATCGCAATGTATTATCAGCATACCATTAGTTATCAGAAATTAGTCATCAACAACCCTCATTGCGCAGCCGCGCCCTCGGCGCATAAACACTCGCAATTCTATTGCGTCAAACAATCGCCACTCTGTTGCGTAAAACTCTCACGAGCAACCCCGAAGGGGCGTGAGCTTGTTTGCGAGTACCAAACTCCCGGTTTACCGGTTGGAGCCCTCTCCTGAGGAGAGGGGGCGGGGGGAGAGGTGGAACCTCTCCTAGCAGGAGAGGACGGGTGAGGTAGAAAAAAAGTATAAATTTGAAAGTAAATAATTTTTTGATAATTGCTGTCCAATTGCTGATAATTATTCGCAAGCTCATCAGCTTCGCAGTGTCTGTTCAACCACAAAACAACTCCGCTTGCGGACCCCAAGTTGTCTCCAGTTGTTTCAGTTGTCGTCAATCATCAATCACACATAATTTAAATAGCATATTTCTAATTAGATGATCACAATAAAAACCAAGACACCATATTTAGCTATCACATTTACGGATATCCTGAATGTCGATACCATCCAAAACCTTAAAGAAGGTATTGGAATGATGAGTATGTGTTTCAAAGGAAAGCCTACAAAGGCTGACATAGTCAAGATGTACGACAAGTACGTCAAGGAAAATCCCGCCGACGTGTTGCGCTGCCTACGCCCAGATGAACTTACCCTGATGGAAAAAATCCTTAAGCAGGGCAGGGGAGGCCATGTCACTGTGAAGGGCGTTGAGCTCTACAACCAGTTGCAGAAGATGAACCTGGTTGTAAGTCATGAGGATAAAAAGACTAATACTACAGATATCTATCTTATCGACGAACTGCATACAGTATTTGCACCACATATCGACAATGTAATAAACAATCCGATAGATTATAGAATAGAAAAGTCAAGGAAGACACCGCTTGATTCCACACTTTATGAGGTTTCACAAAAAAGCGGTGAAATCATTTCACTCATGAATAAATGGACTTATGGGAAAAAACTCCTTGAAATGTCTCATAAAGAGCTTGACAGATTTTCAGATGCTCTCTTTGAATACGAAGATGAGCTGGATGAATACGAAGGCAAACTCACTACCATTATCTCTGCTAATCCACAAGGATTTGCCGAGAGACAAGAAGACATAGACATGGTAAAGAATATCATCGGAGATTTGCATAATTCCATTATCAAAATGCAAGAAATGCTGGATAAAGTCCGTGAAATGAAAACTTCAGATGATTGTGATGAAGATGTAGAAGACATCGACAAGGAAGAAAAAGAGCAACTAGAAAAGCTCTTTAACAGCAAGGCAGTCAAGGATGCAATAGAACAGATTAAGAAAGACCGCCTTGATGCCATGGACGAAGCCGAACGGGCAGAACGCGAGGATGGCCCTGTCAAGTATCAGCCCGCCTTCACCAAGCATCCCGCCAAATATCCACCCCTGAAGATCTCCTATTGCGGCACCCGTCTTGTTCGTCCCCGCATTTTCGAGGTAACCCTCCCTATGGACGATGGTCTTTACTTCATTGTCTATTTCCACTATTTGGAGCAGAATGGCTATACCCAAGCCACCTGCTATTGGGGTAATGTTTTCGACTTCGCCCAAAAGGCGGCAGCCGAACCCTATCCCGGAGCCGGCTATGTCACACTGTCAAAGCCCTTCCGCAAGAAATATCCTCATGTATCTGCAGTCTATGGCATGCAAGAGGACAATGAGGACTGCCTCAAGCCATATCTCACCACAATTGGATGGGACGGCCAACCCAAGGAGTGGTTTCTTTCTGTCCGTCTATGGGATTTCGACTATACCAAACTCATAACCCTCACCCCTCTTGAGTGTCAGGAAGCCCTTGATGCCATCAATGCACTCCGCGATGCCAGTCTCGCCATGATGCATGATATTCAGCGTAGTGATGCCAAGCAACCGAAGCAGCTGATGAACGATTTGTTTGGGATATGAAGTGTAAATTGTGTGCCCTAAATGGATTGCTTACATTTTTGTTCTTCATTTTACCGTTTTTTATTAAGAATGAAGATAGATTTCAATCTTGATTCGTACCTTTGCAACTGAAAATAGAAATAAACCCAAAATAATGAAATATAGGCATTTATAATGCTAATACGATATGTTGATGAAAGAGAACTCACCTATGCGGACAACTGCGAGATATTGGAACCGTCATCATTGAGGGAAAAGATATCAGAAAGAGCTGTAAGGATTAGGGAGAGGCAAAAAAAGAAAACGGACGGTTTGTCGTAGAATACGTAGGTCGTTCGGATACAGATTTGAATGATAGAATAAAACATGGTATAGGCTCTTATGATATCAGAACATACGAAATGCTATAAATAGTAAAATAGGCGAGTATAAACTGAAAAACGCCCAAAAACTTCAAAATATTGTTTGTAATCTGCGCCTTTATCAGAAGGTTGCAATGCATCCCTTGTCTCATGTGGCTTTAGGAGTACCACATTATTCTAAGAAGGATATAAGACAATCAATCATATTGTTGGAAAAACTTGATGACTGTATAAAATCAATAATTGATGGTCGAATATAAGTTCTGTTTTGGATAGACTTTTTTAGGATAAAGATTTTGAAGAGTGAAGAACTTGCGAAGTTGACGGAAAATATTTTTTTTGATAATTGCTGGTTATTCATGGAAATTGCTGTTCACCACCAAAAGTCCACTTGTGGACCCCAAGTTGTCCCAAGTTGTTCCAGTTGTCGTCAATATTTTACGAAAATTCACGTTCAATTTACGTAAACTTGCTTCAGCTTGATGAACTCCTCTTTAGATAGACAATGTGTGAATAATTCACGTTCAACCCAACATACTCCGCTTGCGGACACTCACAACATATTTAAGTTTAATTTTTATGGAAATAATACAAACAAATATCCCCGGCGTGCTCATTATTGAGCCCCGCGTATTCAAGGACTCCCGAGGCTATTTCTTCGAGAGCTTCTCTCAGAGGGAATTTGATTCGAAGGTAACGCCCATACTTGGGTATAGTATTAACTTTTTGCAGGACAATGAATCAATGTCCTCATACAGCGTTATGTGAGGACTTCACAGTCAAGCGAGGCCTCATATATATGTTTATTGACCCTACTTTAGGATACTAATTAATAAAATAAGAGAATGGCTATTAATTGTTCATTATATAGAGATAAGATATCAGAAGCTATCAACGAATACGTTAAATCCCAGGATGGAGTAACGTTTGAGTTGAAAACAAAGAAAGATGATGAAGATGTATATGTACTTCTTATTGGAAAGGCTAAGTGTTATATAAATGTTTACTATAAGAAAAATGGATTAACATCCATATCTTGTCAATCTTCTAACAAATATGAATTATTGGGACAACAATGTATTGACTATGTCATTAGCAAGACTTCTTTGCCTGATACTTTGCATAAGACATTTACAATCGACCATTGTAATGTTGAACATTATGAGTATTTTAAGGAAGCAATCCATGAGTCTCTGACAGTAGAAGAGATAGCAACCAGAGACACCTATGTTTCTAATCGTTTTCAAGTTAAAGATAATACAGGTGCTGTAGTTACGATAACACTTTATAAGAATGAAACCTTTCTCGTACAGGGTAGGGTAACACCTCTTTATATTACGGTCATTTGTCTCGCATTAGATTGGCTTCCGACAAGCAAGGAACAGACGTTGATGTCGTGCCTTGGAATGTCAAATATGGTGATAACCTTAGACGAAGATCCGCGTAAACATATCAAGAATCATAGTGTATTACCTTCTAATTGTGAGGTTTTATTAAATAGTGTGCAAACTTCGCTTCAACTTGCGAATTCTGGTATCGTCGTTAGCGACTATTCGTGTTATACGTTTAACCTATTACGAGCGATAGAGGGATTAATAAAGCAGTGTCTTTTGAAGGATGTACCACCATTTAATGATTTTGGTGATTATTTCTATAAGGACAGGACAACAAACACATATCGTTTCCATAACACCTGTATAATATACGATGGATTTCCTCAGCTAAAGAGGGCATTGGAACATGCTTATACGTTCTTTAATAAGAATAGACATTCTACATTCCATGTAGATGACCAGATTGAAACAACAAGAATTCTGACATATCAAGAAGCTATTACTCTCATACAAGAAGGTCTGGTTCATTTTAATGCAATATGTGATAATTGGAATTAGCTATGAACGATTTTTTTCATATTGAATATTTGGGAGCTCAAGGTTTATGGGTTATTATCTTGTCAACGGAAATGACTTCAACCTATTGGAAAGAACTTGAGAATGTCATATTACAAAATCATTGGGCTAACATGGATGTTCATTTCGATTTCCTGTATCGTAATGGTTTTGAGAATAGGTTCTATAAAGCTCATCTTGGTGAGGGCTCCCGTTTTACGCAAACATTGAGACGTTGTAATGTTATTGATGCCCATGTGACAGATAGATTTTTTACTCGTAATACTCGCCTATTAGAGGGGTCTGTATTGTCGAGTATCCAGAGGAGCATATATATAAAAACAATTTGTCGCCATAAGTAATTTCGGCATGACTTCAAGCGGAAGAACGGACTACGAACTCATTGTTCAAGAACTTTTGTGTTAATTAAATTAAAAAATAAAATCATACAGAAAATCCTTATGTTCCCGAAACCCCAGTAAACACTGGGGCCTGGTGTATTGCCATAGGGATTGGATGCTTACCAAAGATATGCTATTAGATAATGTAAAAGAACGGTTGTTATTTTACCGTGATATGCAATTGTTGCCAACTGCACAGGAACTTGATTTTGGTAGTTGGATAGAAAACTTTGAAACCGCTGACGATAAAGAGTTAGCTGCACATATTTTGAAGTTTTTCATTTATATACCGGACCATATTATCAATCAGTTGTTGAAGACAGCTGTAGGAAGATGTGGATATTTTTTTTCAAAGTATGATTCGACATGGACTCATGACAGTTTTAAAAATAATTGCTGGTATAGTTTTATTCAAGGTGAAGACAAAAACGATGTAACTGACAGTGGTTATGTATTCACTCGCAAGTTACGCGATCATCTTAATATCACGACTAACCGTATATTAGATTTTAAGAGTATGATAGAAATGCTTGAAATAAATAACTCAGTACCTCAAAATGTCATATTGGTCGATGACTTTGTAGGAACAGGAGCACAAACAGACAATGCTTGGAATGGTCATAACGTCGGCAAGACAGGAATGACATTGGCACAATTGGCTAATAGATATCATCATCATATTATATACGCCCCGCTTGTGGTTAATCATATTGGTTTTGAACGTATTATCCGTAATTGTTCTGGATTAGGTTTAGAATACATATATTTATTAACTGAAGAATATAATCTTCTAAATGTGAATTGTCCGTGTTGGCAGGGCGATAAGGTAAAATATAATCGTTTTATCGATTTATTGATAGAAGTCGCAAATAAAGAGAATATTCCGCAGACTGGCGGTCATCATGTCAATGACATGTTAGGATTTGGAAGACAAGGTCTTGCAATTGCTTTTAGTCATGGTATTCCTGATGCCTGTCCCGCTTTCTTCTATTGGGATTCTCCTACATGGAAGCCATTAATGAAACGTCCATATCACAGACCTTAATTATCCTGTAATAATTATGACATTGGATCAACAGATAGCCAAACTTGATGAATTGTTTGGCAGTTATAAAGCAGAGTGGCTAAACGAGAAAATATTTCATTTTTTCGCAACGCCAAGTTACTTCAATGTGTTTAAAGACAATAGGCCTTGTGTATTGATTGGCGGTCGTGGAACAGGTAAGACAACTGTTTTACGTGGTCTGTCATACCAAGGTCAATACGCATTGAACCATAATGATATAAGTAAGTTTGACTGCAACAATTATATTGGCATATATTTTCGCTGTGATACAAATCATGTACATGCATTTAGCGGTCGAGGAATAGAAAAGGAAACTTGGGTTAATATTTTCGCTCACTATTTCAATCTTATCATTACATACGAAATATTGTGTTGTTTAGCATGGCATAAGACAAAACGTCCTGATGATGAAGTCTTGAGCGAACATGCATGCAAATTAATCGCTATTTCTCTTCATCTTGATGAAGGAATAAAAGACTTTGATTCATTGCTGAAACTCTTGGAAATGGCTATGTATAGATTTCAGGCCGAAGTTAATAGTATAGCAGATGGAAATATGCCTAAATTATCAATGGCTGGCGATCCCATTCGTATTGTTACAGAACAATCAAGACAATTACGGCAATTTCAAGGCAAGACGTTCTATCTGTTAGTGGATGAATATGAGAATCTTTTGGATGAACAGCAGCAAATATTGAACACCTTATTAAAACATACCCCTCAATCCTATACAATGAAAATTGGTGTAAGAGAAATGGGATGGAGAGTTAGATATACTCTTAACAATCAAGAATTGGTTAATGATCCAGCCGATTATGTCAAATACAATATTGTTGAAGAGTTTACAGGCGACACATCTGACAAATTTGAAGCGTTCGCCAGAGACGTATGCCAACGAAGAATAAAAGACCTGTTTGGTGATAATGGTGACGAATATTGTATTGAAAGATCCTTGCAAGGGTTGACCATAGAAGAAGAGGCTATAAAGTTAGGAGTAGAAAACCATAAATATTATAATGAGGTCTTTGAGTACGAAAAACAACATGAGATGAAACTTGAAATACCATCTTTATATAAATTCTTTTTGGCCTATTGGTCAGACAATCATGGAGAGAGTTTGGAGAGTGTAATCAACAATTATCTGAATAATAATCATAGTTGGGATATTCGATATGGAAATTATAACTACAGTCTCTTGTTCAAAATAAGAACAGGTCGAGGTAGTGGTGGAATTCAAAAATACTATGCAGGTTGGAATACATTCGTAAAGTTGGCAAATGGTAATATTCGCTATCTTATGGAGTTGGTATATCGTTCATATTATCTATATATACAACAAGGAGGAGATATCAGGAAGCCCGTATTGCCTGAAATTCAGACGAAAGCAGCAAGAAACGTTGGTTTAAAGAACCTGACTGAACTTGAAGGTACTTGGCAGAATGGAGCACAACTTACAAGGTTGGTTCAATCATTTGGCACAATTTTTTCACGTTTGGCAAAAGACGGTGATAATTCAGCACCAGAGATAATGCAGTTTGAGATTGAAGGAGAGCGTTCGGAACGAACAGAATCAATATTATCAGCTGGGATTATGAATCTTGCATTGGTTAGATTACCAGCGAATAAGCAAAGTGGCAGAGGAAGCGTAAAAGAGTTCATGTATATGTTACATCCCATTTTCTCACCTTATTTTATATATAGTTTTAGGAAGAAGAGGAAAATGCCAATTACAAATGCTGAGTTTCTGTCATGTATAGATAATCAAAAAGAGGCTGTTTCAAGTATTCTTGGGAAAAAGAATATACGAATTGAGCCGGAGACGGATACCCCAATTCAGTTATTCATTAATTTCACTGAAGAAGATGATAAGTAAGGATTATCTTTATACCAAAATATGGGAAAGACCCAGTCTTGAGACACTTCCAATGGGTTCATTATATCTATATGCCCACGATCCTGAAGATAGAAGCAAGTTTTGCGCCAATGAGTTGGAACCAAACAATCCTAATACCTCATTTGTTAAAGTGGTTATAGACAATAACGATCAAATGACCATTGTTAATAATGGAAATAAGGTATCTCTTAGTAGTCCAAAAGCTATATCAGGATTCTTAAACTCTTACAATCACACATGTGTTTATATAGAGGTTACAGGTATGAACTGCCGTCTTGCCGCACCATTACTGAGTTGTGCCTTAAGCAACAAAATGAATGTCAAAGTTGTATATAGTGAACCCAAGCAGTATTTGCTTCCGGAGTTTAAGAAAGTTGGAATAAATGAAGACCTTTCTGAAGACTATAGAGGTGTTAATCCGTTACCAGGTTTCGTCAAAGTATTGCCACATAGGGTAGACCCGCTATTTGTAATGCTACTTGGATTTGAGGGTGGTAGATTTTCTTATCTGATTTCTTCTCAACAACCTTCATTTGACAGAATACGTCCTGTAGTTGGAGTACCTGGGTATCGTATTGATTATCCATTTGAGTCATTTTGGGGCAATCGGAACCCATTGCGTAATTCACGGGCATGGGAAAGAGTTACATTTGCAGAAGCAAATTCCATCGTTGATTGCTATATGACTTTAAAGAAATTGTCTTATGACAATCGAGACCCAGAGATGGTTATAGCGCCAATTGGTACAAAGCCTCATGCAATTGGTGCAATCCTTTATGCTATAAAACACATGGATAAGGTTGAGCTACTATATGACAATCCAATAAGGAGTGTTCACCGAACAGAAGGTATTGGACGTGTAATAGTTTGCAATGTATCAAAACTAATTGACGAGAATTGAAATGGCTTTTCTCGATTCGTATTATACTCCATCTCCTTTGGCGGATAAATTAGCTCAATACATTGAGGCTGGAAATATACATAATGCAGTTGATTTCTGTGTAGGTGACGGCAAACTTTTAAAGGCAGTCGCTAAAAGGTTTAGTAATGTAAAACTATACGGAACAGACATATCAAAAGAAGCAATTGAACAATTAAGAAACGAACGCTCTGATATTAAACTCGGTTATTGTGATTTCAAAGATGACAATTCTATTAGCAAAGTTTCATTTCTTAAGAACAAATTGTTTGATCTTATAGTTATGAATCCACCGTTTACATGCAAGGGAAGTATTGTGGAAAAAATTAGCTTTGATAATAATGAGTTCAAGGTCAGTACCGCGATGTATTTCCTCTTGAGGGCACTTCGCTTTCTGTCTGAAAATGGCGGTCTCTATGCTATCCTGCCTATCAGTTGTGTATATTCTGAGAAAGACAAAAAAGCCTGGGAATATCTCCAAAAGAACTATAATGCAACATTACTTGATGAACCATCCCCTGTCTGTTTTTCAAAAGACTGTGCTCCAAACATAGTTATCGTTTACGTTGGCAGATATGAAGTGATAGGTAATGTTAAATCCAAGTCTGTTGATTTTTCAACAATGCCAGTCAAGAACATCATACGAGGTTGTGTTCGCATGCAGAATTTGAAGTTCTGCAGGACAAAGGATTCAGTTCTTTTAATTCATACTACAAATATGCAAAATGGAACACTTGTAGGTTTAAAGCGAATAAAGCAGAGTATTCTAAATACAATATGTGGTCCTGGAGTAGTTGTGCCTCGAGTCTGTAATCCAAATCGAAAAAAGGTCGCTTTATTGGACATCAGCAAAGAATATGCACTTTCTGATTGTGTTATCGTGATTCAAACGGAAACAAATGAAGATGCAATTAAGGTTAGGAATCATATACTATCTAATTGGGATGTATTTGTAAGTATTTATAAGGGAACAGGTGCTCAATACACCACTTTGGCAAGAATGAATGCTTTGTTTGGGAAAACAAACAATAGCAACAACTAATATGATTAATTTCAACTATAAAAAAAGAAGTATATATAGTATATTATATGTCAAACTAAACATAATATATTATGGAACATTGTTATATTATAGCATACGACTTATGCCAGCCGGACAGAAATTATGAGCGGCTTTATGACGAGATAAAGTCATTCAGAAACTGGGGGCATATAACAGAGTCAGTCTGGGCGGTAACGTCGGAACTTGACTCTGAAGCAATACGAGACAGGTTATTTCGCATAATCGACAGCAATGACAGATTGTTTGTCATCAAGTCAGGTCTTGATGCCGCATGGTATCGATCCATAGCCAACAGCGAATGGTTAAAACAAAATCTTGTCAAGTGATATGAAAACGAAGTTTCCTGGCCACTACCAACTCTCATCCGATCAAATTAAGGAATTGTGGGATACAGCCACAATCGTCCTTGATACCAATGTATTGTTAGACTTTTATCGAGTTTCAAAACAAACATCCACGGAGTTGCTTGGTATATTGGGTAATTATGCAGAGCATGGACGGATATTCATACCATTCCAGAGTGCATACGAGTATCATGAGAACATCCTTACTGTCATCTCAGGACAGAAAAAGATGTATGATGAGACATTGAAACATTTGAATAAATTTAATGAAGATGTAGCAAAGAAAAGAAGCCACCCTTTCATGGATGAGGAATTGGCCAATTCATTCAGTGAACTTTTCCAAAAAATAAAAGCTAATTTCAAGGATAAGAAAGATAATTTGGATCATCTTCTGACTGAGAATGAAATTAAAGACAAATTAGGCGAAATGCTTAATGGAATGGTTGGAGAACGTTTTTCAGTTGAAGATTTGGCAAAGATTTATAAAGAGGGGGAAAGCAGGTACAATCACAAAATACCACCAGGCTTTAAAGACAAAAATAAAAATGGTAATGAGCAATATGGCGATTTGGTGGTATGGAAGGAAATAATCCGATATTCCAAGAATACGGCGAAATCAATATTATTCGTTTCGAGTGATACGAAGGAAGACTGGTATCAAATTATAGATGGAAAGACAATCGGGCCATTGCCTCAACTTCGCGAAGAGTTTATAAATGAAACTGGACAGATAATCCATTTTTATACTATGGAGCAATTCTTAACTCATGCGAACAAGGAGGGCAAGGCTGCTGTATCAGAACAGACAATCAACGAGATTGGCAGTTTGTTTGAAATGTGGAATAATATTGATCTCCTCAGAAATATCCATGCAAATCAGCCTATATCTTTCTCTTCAACCAAAGAGCAAGGTATAGATGAAAACTATTTTGGGCAAATCTCTGCATTGGCAAGAGATTGGACTTGTTTAGAAAAGCAAGACTCTATTATTTCTTCAACCAAAGAGCAGGTTGCCTCAGAAGAGCCTAAGCAAAAATAGTCTTGACGATGTCATTAATGATAATTTTTGATAATTTTTCGCAAGCTCATCAAGCTAAAGCAAATGTATAGTTATTCATGAAAATTGCTGTTAAAAAAAGACAATCATCAATAATCAATTATCAGTAATCGATAATCATCTCGTTATGGAAGTAAAACAAACAAATATCCCAGGCGTGCTCATCATTGAGCCCCGTGTATTCAAAGACTCTCGCGGCTACTTCTTCGAGAGTTTCTCACAGAGGGAGTTCGATGAGAAAGTAACGCCCATTCTTGGGTATAGAATCAACTTTGGGGTCTAGGGTTCGAATCACTACGGAATCAGTGTATATAGTATTTCATTAGCGCAACACTATCTACCACTTTAGACAATTTTTATTTCAAGAATTTAAATTATACACAATATATGAAAGTAGTATTACTAGCTGGAGGCTTCGGCTCCCGAATATCTGAGGAATCTCAGTTTAAGCCCAAGCCAATGATTGAGATTGGCGGCATGCCAATCCTTTGGCATATTATGAAAGAGTATGCCTATTATGGACATACCGAGTTTATAATCTGCGCTGGATATAAGCAGGAGTATATCAAGGAGTGGTTTGCCAACTACTTTCTGCATAACTCTGACGTCACTTTTGACTACCGAAATGGTAAGAACGAGATGACCGTCCACCAGACCAATATGGAGCCATGGAAGGTTACAGTTGTCGATACAGGCTACAACACCATGACAGGAGGACGTATCAAACGTATTCAGAAATACGTAGGCAATGAAACATTCATGATGACCTACGGCGATGGCGTCTGTGATGTCGAGATTGATAAACTCATCGAGTTCCATAAGAGTCATGGCAAGCTCGCTACTCTTACAGCCGTTAAGATGGCACAAGACAAAGGCGTGCTAGACATTGAGAACGGAGCAGTACGTGCTTTCCGTGAGAAGAATGCCATAGATGGGGCTCCCATCAACGCAGGATATATGGTTCTTGAACCACAAATCTTTGATTTGCTCGATGGTGACTCCTGCGTATTTGAAAAGATTGCACTTACCCATCTTGCAGCAGAAGGCCAACTTATGTCCTACGTTCATACCGGCTTTTGGCAGTGCATGGACAACATCCGCGAAAAGAATATGTTGGAGAAACTTCTTGCGGAAGGAAAAGCACCCTGGAAGAGGTGGGAAAGAATCGTACCCCAAAGAAATAACCGATGACACAAAATAATCAATTACAAGATATTGCAGTATTGAGATGTTTCGCGACTGTTAGTCTGGTCGTTTGGCACTCATATTGTTCATATATATGTTGGGGTGTAGTAGATACTCCCGTAAATAATCTATATAGTTGGTTGTTTACAAAGATTATTCCAGATGCAAATATGCCATTGTTTACAATTTTGGCTGGTTATCTTTTCCATTATCTGCTAATAGAGAAAAGCAAATATGGTGAATTTAAGCCCTTCCTAAAAAACAAAGTAAATCGACTTTTTATACCATTTATTGTTCTTGGTATTTTTATGAATCTAACTCAATATGGGAAGCACATTGTCGATATTTTATATGGTCAACCGAACCATTTATGGTATTGTTTGATGCTTTTCTATGTTTACATAGTTTGTTGGGTGACTCAAAAATACTTTAGTGAAAGGGTGAATATCATTCTATGCATCATTAGCTTTTGTGTAATAACAATCGATGGTGTAGGCGCTCTCTCTCATCGTGTATTCGCAGGATTATATGTTCCCGTTTATTATTATGGTTACTTTTATTTTGGCTTTTTATTCAGGAAGAACTTAAATAAATGGAATCAATGGGGAATGCCAATGAAGTTGATTATTACAGCTATTTTATATATATTTTCATGCATGAATAGTCATCTTATAGGTATTGCAAGCATTACTTACTTCTTACTCCTGTTCACGTTAGTAAATTCAACAATAATAAGCACCGCTATTATTGGCACTGGGGGGGGTACTAAATATATAAATACTTTAAGTAAGTATAGTTTTGGTATTTATGTTTTCCATCAGTATATTATATGGAATTTAACACGCGAGCCTCATTGCTTGGCATATGTCAAACCGATATTGGAGAATCATTATATTATTGCACCAATAATAATGGTCTTAATGGTACTTTCAATATCATTTCTATTAACACATTATTCACTTAAAACAAAGATTGGTAAATACTTATTGTTATGATTGACATTTTTAATAATTTCTATAAGGGCAAGCGAGTACTTGTCACTGGTCATACCGGTTTCAAGGGCTCGTGGCTCTCCATCTGGCTTCACGAACTTGGAGCAGAAATCGTGGGAGTTGCCAAAGATCCATTTACAGAGAGAGATAACTTTGTACTCTCTGGAATAGGAAAAAAGATAAGGGCCGACATCCGTGCCGACATTCGTGACGGAGAAAAGATGAAGGAAATCTTCGCCGAGTATCAGCCTGAGATTGTCTTCCATCTTGCAGCCCAACCACTTGTACGTCTCAGCTACGACATTCCTGTCGAGACATACGAGACAAACGTGATGGGTACAATAAACGTGATGGAAGCCATAAGAGCAACTGATAGTGTAAAGGTCGGAGTAATGATTACCACCGACAAATGCTATGAGAATAAGGAACAGATATGGGGCTATCGTGAGAACGAGCCGATGGGCGGCTACGACCCATATTCCTCGTCAAAGGGAGCTGCCGAGATAGCCATAAGCAGTTGGCGAAGAAGTTTCTTCAATCCCAATGACTATGGCAAGAAGCATCATGTTAGTCTCGCATCAGTGAGAGCCGGTAATGTCATCGGTGGCGGAGATTGGGCATTAGATAGAATCATCCCCGACTGCATTAAGGCAATAGAGGCTGGAGAGCCAATCGCCATCCGCAACAAGAAGGCAGTGCGCCCATGGCAACATGTCTTGGAGCCATTAAGCGGCTATATGCTCCTTGCCCAAAAGATGTGGGAAGCCCCAACAAAGTATTGCGAGGGCTGGAATTTCGGCCCAAGAGCAGAGTCCATATCCACAGTATGGGAAGTTGCATCAAAGCTTATCGAGAACTATGGCAGCGGTTCATTGAAAGATATGAGCGATCCTAATGCAGTACACGAAGCCAACCTTCTAATGCTCGACATCAGCAAGGCAAAGTTCAAACTCGGATGGGAACCACGTATGAACATCAACCAATGTGCTGCCTTGGTAGCCGACTGGTATAAGCGTTATAAAACAGAAGATGTTTATAGTCTCTCTATTGAAGAAATTATTCGATATTTAGCATAGGAATGCAGAAGTTATGAACACAATTATAAAAGAAGATATTGATAATATCATATATGCAGACATAGATTGGCATAGATTTGAAGGCAAAACAATTCTAGTGACAGGTGCAAACGGAATGTTGCCTTCTTACATTGTTCTTACACTTCTTAGACTAAATGAATCGGTGCTTAAAAAACCATGTAAAGTGTTGGCTCTTGTCAGGAATATAGTCAAGGCAAAAAAGGTTTTTCGTGAAGTCATTGATAATAAGTCGCTACATTTTCTTATCCAAGATGTTAGTAAACCTATTGATTATAATGACAATATTGATTTCATCATTCACGCAGCCAGTCAAGCCAGTCCGAAATACTATGGTACAGATCCAGTCGGCACTCTGAATGCAAATATTTTGGGTACTCATTATCTATTAATGTTAGCAATGCAAAAGCATTCCGAATCATTTTTGATGTTTAGTTCGGGAGGAGTTTATGGTGAAATAGACTCAGAAAAAATGCCAATGAAAGAGACTGACTCGGGCTATCTTAATTGTCTTAAAGTTAGGAATTGTTATTTTGAAAGTAAACGAATGGCGGAAAATATGTGTGTAAGCTACGCCTCACAGTATGGTCTTAATACCAAAATTGTTAGGGTCTTCCACACTTATGGTCCGAATATGGATCTGAATGATGGTAGGGCCTTTTCAGATTTTTGTAAAAATGTCATTAATAACGAGGATATAATACTTCACAGTGATGGAAGTGCTCGCCGAACATTCTGTTACGTTAGTGATGCAGTGAAGGCTTATTTTAAAGTACTTTTAGACGGAGAAACTGGTTCTGCATATAATGTGGGCAATCAATTTCAAGAGACTAGCGTGAAGGAACTTGCCAATATCTTGGTTGATTTATACCCAGAACGTCATCTAAACGTCAAAATAATAATAGATGATAATGATATGACATATGGGAAAATGAAAAGCCCTGTAAAACGGACAGTCCCCGATGTTTCCAAATTAATATCTTTGGGTTGGCAACCAATAGTTTCTATCTCAGAAGGATTTAAAAGAACGATTGATGCAATCGAAATTAACAACAGACACAATGAAGCTTGATTCAAAAATACTTTCTGAATATAGAATTGCTATCTTTGGATTCGCTGCGTTATGGATTTTTATGAGGCACACTATCCATTGTGGAGATTTTACTTATATCCAGCCAATGTATTGGTTTTTTCAATTTGGCGACGCAGGAGTTGATATTTTTTTATTTCTTAGTGGATATGGTTTGACATTGAGTTTGGAAAAAAGCAAAAGTATTACAACATTTTATAAGAAAAGATTTAGAAGGCTTGCCCCCATTTTGCCTAATGTTCTTCGCCGCAATTACTTTATTGGACAAGGATTGGCAAATGATAAATCCTATACATCTGTTCAAAACTTTGTATTATGAATATTGGTATTTAGTAATGATATTCGCATGCTATCTCTTCATGCCATTAATAAACAAAATACCTAAGAAGAATTTATTCTACGCATTTATGATAATTTTTATATTATGCTTGATGCAAATAACAGTATTTAGATATTTGGGTAAAGAAACAAACCACCTAAATGTATATACAGCTAGAATACCAGTATTCATAATAGGTTCTGTATATGCCAAGTATGCAGGATTGGTATCAAATTTCAAGCTGGGGGGGTATTGTTAATTGTAGGTTTGATCCTTATGTATATTATACCATTTGAATATAAAGATTATCGAAGACTTATGTACATATGTACAACCATAGGTTTAATTTCTTCTCTACCATATCTTTTAAAAAGTATTCCATTTGCAGTTACATCCGTATTAGCTTTTGTAGGGAAACTGAGTTTGGAATTTTACCTCATACATGTATATATAATGGTAAGGTACATCAATGAATGGTTTTGTATATCTAAATCACAAATGGTAACTATCATAGCAATATTTATCGTGACGTTATTATCATCATATGGAAGTCAGTATATATTAAATAAATTATTGAAGCAAAATGATTAAAGTTTCAGACTACATCGTAAAATTCCTTGAAAACAAAGGGATTGGACACATATTTATGCTTCCCGGGGGAATGGCCATGCATATCAATGATTCTTTGGGAAATGCAAAGAAATTAAAAACGGTTTGTATGCTGCATGAACAAGCATGTACATTTGCAGCAGAGTCATATGCAAGAGTTACTAATAATGTAGGAGTCGTTTGTACTACATGTGGACCTGCTGCTACAAATACATTGACAGGAGTCGCTTGCTCATGGATTGAGTCAACTCCTTTATTGGTTATTACAGGACAGGTAAAGAGAGCAGATATGGCGCAAGATCCTAATCTTCGTCAGATGGGGGTACAAGAGGTTCGGATTGTTGATATGGCTAAACCTATAACGAAGTATGCTGTATGCATTACAGACCCTGTGCGCATCCGTTATGAATTAGAGAAAGCATTCTACTTGTGTAAGGAAGGAAGACCTGGCCCCGTCTTGTTAGATATACCTGTTGATGTACAAGCATGTAGAGTAGATGAGGAATCCTTAGAAGGATATGAACCTTCTTGCTCTGAATCTTATGACATACCTGAGTCTATTATTAATAAGGTTGTAGAACTTCTTAATTCATCTAAACGCCCTGTTATATATGCAGGAGCTGGAGTAAACATTGCTGGAGTAAGAGAGCAATTCCGTAAATTGATAGAAAAATACCAAATTCCTACGTTGTTGCATTGGAATGGTATGGATTTGTTGGAAGATAGTCATCCTCTTTATATGGGCAGACCAGGTGCTGTAGGGCAAAGATCGGCAAATTTTGTATTACAGAATTCAGATTTACTAATTACAATAGGTACAAGACTGGCACTTCTGCAAACAGGTTTTAATTTTGCTGGGTATGCTAAAAATGCCATACATGTGATGGTTGATATTGATAAAGCAGAATTAGATAAGCCAACACTGCATCCAGATGTTAAAGTACATGGTGATGCTGGAATATTTATCAATAAACTATTGAGCAGAAAAGACATAGTACATAATGACTATTCCAACTGGATTGCGAAAGGAAAGGAGTGGAATTTCCGCTACCCATCTCTTAATAAAGAATGGCTTGAAGACACCAAACATGTAAATTCATTCTATTTTATGGATGCTTTGTCTGAACAAATGACTTCCGATGACGTCTATTGTGGAGGAAGAGCCGGTACATGCGTAGATGCAGCTATTCAAGCATTCAAGGTTAAAAGAAATCAAGGTGTTTTTGTTACAAAAGGATTATCCTCAATGGGTAATGGTTTACCTGCAGCTATTGGAGCCGCATTCGCAACAGGGAAGAAAATTGTTTCAGTGAATGGAGATGGCGGTTTTGTAATGAACATCCAAGAACTGGAAGTTATACGAAGAGACTGGTTGCCAATACATTTATATATATTGGACAATCAAGGCTATTCAACAGTTAGGAATACCCAAACCAATGTGTTTAATGGACACTTTGTAGCTTGCAATGCTGAGAGCGGTCTGACTGTAGGAAATATCAAAGGAGTTGCTGAAGCATACGGGATAAAGACTTTCTCTATAGAGAATCTTTCAGAAATGAATACTATTATATCTCAAAGTCTTGCCTATGCAGGTCCTACTCTTACAATTGTCAATGTTGCAGCCGACCAACCAATTGTGCCACGTCAGGCCAATTACAAAACACCAGAGGGTCAGATGGCATCTCGGCCACTTGAAGACATGCGTCCATTACTCTCTCGTGAAGAACTTGAAGAAATAATGTCTATTTCAAAAGATAAAGGAGTAAAACAAAAGGACGCTTATTATTAATTATCGCATTTTATGATAAGTATTAAAATATTAGCAAAGTCAATAGGCATGGATAAATCTATCGCCTATTCTTCTGGGTCGCGAGTAGTGCAGGGATTTACTGGAGTCGCTTCAGTATTTTTTATTACGACATTTCTGACAGGTGTGGAGCAGGGATTCTACTATACTTTTGGTAGCATCCTTGCTATGCAGGTATTTTTTGAGCTTGGACTGACGGGCATTATGACCCAATATGTAGCTCACGAAGCTTCACATTTGACATTGAATCAGAGTAGCGAGTATGAAGGTGAAGACAAATATAAGTCAAGATTGTCATCACTACTCCGATTCTGTGTGAAATGGTACTCAATAATATCAGCGTTAGTGTTCTTCTTTTTAATGATTGTCGGTTATGTATATTTCAATAAATATGGTTCTTTACATGACAGAGTAGAATGGCAGATGCCATGGATATTAATATGTATCGGTACAGCTATAAAGCTCCTACAATCTCCTTTTAATTCCATATTAATGGGATTAGGATTTGTAAAGGATATGAGTAAGGTGGGGTTCTATCAGCAGATTATACTCCCAGCATTCACTTGGATAGGATTGGCATGTGGCTTTAAACTCTATGTTATGGGTATTGGATACTTGCTGTCCGTAATCTACTGGCAAATCTTTATCTACCGGCAAGGACTGACAAAAATACTAATTAATTTGTGGAAAAATAAAATAACAGAAAGAGTTGGATATATGAAAGAAATATTCCCATTCCAATGGCGAATAGCATTGAGTTGGGTGAGTGGTTATTTCATATTCCAGTTGTTCAATCCTGTCTTGTTTGCAACAGAGGGAGCAGTTGTCGCCGGTCAGATGGGTATGACAATGCAGGCTCTTAATGCACTTATGGCTTTTACGCATAGTTGGATTAACACTAAAGTGCCATTGTTATCATCATTGATTGCTCAAAAAAAATACGAAGAACTCGACAACATATTCAACAAGGCTAAAAAACAAACGATGTTCATTGGCACTGCATTGATGCTGTTATTTGTCGTAGTAGTGTATTTTCTCCAGAATATTGAACTATTTTGCAGATTTGGAGAAAGATTTTTACCGGTAATACCTCTCTTGCTGATGAGTTGGTCATGCTGGACAATGTTCCCAATTAATTGCTGGGCTACATATTTACGGTGTCATAAAAAAGAGCCACTACTGGTAAGTTCTGTCGTAGTAGCTTTGTTATGCTGTATTTCAACTCTTATCTTTGGTAAGTTCTACGGACTTTATGGAATTGTCATAGGCTTTGCCTTTGTGAGAATATTATCTTTAATTTGGATTCATAATATATATATAACTAAAAAAAATGAATGGCACAATGAATAATCAACCACTGCTTTCAATATGTATTCCTACATGGAATAGAGCAAGATTTTTATCAATTTCATTAGATAGTTTCTTCGGACATTTTGCTGAACTATCAGATTCATCAGAACTTGAACTAATAGTATCTGATAATTGTTCGGAAGATGAAACTCCTGATGTCGTTAAATCCTACATAGGGAAAGGACTGCCTATTTCGTATTATAGGCATGAAAAGAATAAAGGTGCAGCAGCAAACTTTTTGCATTGCATGAATATAGCAAAAGGGAAATATATTCTTTTGCTTGGTGATGATGATATTCTGAAGCCTGGATCAATTAAATTCATTCTTGATCAGTTAAGAGGAACAGATTATGGATTGGTTCACATTCATGTATTTGATGATATGAATATGAAAACTAAAGTCTATAATAATGCAGAAGCATTCTTATGTAAAGTGTCTTTTTGGATTACTTTTATGAGTGGAAGTATTTTCCAAAAGGACATAGTTGATAAGATAGAACCTCAAAAATACATAAATACCCATCTGCTCCAAGTTCCTTATTATATAACTTCTGCTGTTAGTAAAAAAGAGAATTTGATAATATCAGAGAACATTATGGATGAAGGATTGGATTCGTCTAATAATGGAGGATATAATTTCTATGAAGTATTTGTGCAGCATTATCTTGATATATGGAATGAATTTGTAGAGAAGGGGAAGATTCGTAAGTTTACGTATGAATATATTAAAAAAGATATATATGTGAATTTTATTGTCTTTTTTAATTACAAATTATTATTGAGGAACAAGAATGTAATGTCTGAAAATAAGACATATCTGAAAAATAGAAAAGGTTTCAAGGTAGCAAATGCTAAAGCAATTTTGAAGAAATACTATGGCAATGAAGTGTATTATAAATTATCGTGGATAAAATATTATAAGTTTTATTATAAAGATATAAAAGATAAAATAAAGTCATATATTAAAAAATAATTTATGATTACAAAATTTAAGTTGAAAAAGTCATTTGTTATAGCTGTCCTAGGGGGGGCAATTCTCTTTGTCTCTGCAGCCTGTGGTTATAAGTTCTACAACAAAATCAAAACGAAGTTGGAAAGTGACAAACAGATGATAGCTTCCTTGTATGAGGCATACAATGTTGGACAAAAGGAAAGGATTGATTCAGCGGAACATCATGTGTTGTTCCTTGGCAACTCAATAACCCACCATGCACCTGCGAGCACCATTCCGGGGGCGGACCCATTTTGGGAAGGTGACTGGGGTATGTGCGCCACGCGCAAAGACAGTGACTACGTCAGAAGGATTGAGGCGAAACTGCGAATGTATAATCCCAAGACTACCGTCGAAGAGAAGAATATTGCGGAATATGAAAGAGATTTCTCTATTGATCTCGACTCTCTGATTGGAGGACTGTGCAAAGGGAAAGATTTGATTGTTCTAAAGATTGGAGAGAATGTAAAGGATGAAGATGGGTATTATACTGCCTTTAAGCATTTGACGGAATATTGTTTAAGGTTTACCGATAATGTGATGGTGGCAGGCGCATATTGGAAA